>Ga0315280_10000130_pt1 | contig 139680 bp, 133 predicted proteins | sample YL17G06_40_MG_FD_203697 | JGI IMG/M metagenome (GOLD analysis project Ga0315280, IMG submission 203697) | Sediment microbial communities from Yellowstone Lake, YNP, Wyoming, USA - YL17G06_40 | ecosystem: Environmental > Aquatic > Freshwater > Lake > Sediment | place: USA: Wyoming | collected... | reverse complement strand
ATTTCCTGGAAGAGGAGAGCCCGATTACAGTCTTCCCTTGTTGATAATAGACATAAGTAAATGTTTTGAATCAAAGGATGGCACTGATGTTTTGGCGAGATAGCGAAAAGAGAAATATCTTTCTCAGTGAAAACGAGAACATTCCCCAATAGCACATTTTAATGGGTGTTTCAGAAAAATGATCCACCCTTTTTTATTTAAATCCTCACTGGAGCCAACCTTAAACCTCTATAAACCCCCTTAATCTCCACCAATTTCTCCTTTATCATCACCATATAATCCTTATTTTCAAGAATTATAATAAGCTTTGAACTGGGGATAGACTTGCTCCTTATTATACTTTATCGCCAATCAGGCGGTTTTTTGGTAGAATAAAGTAACATGACAAAAGAAAATTATGCTTTTATTTCATTCTTATGCGGAATAGTTGCCTTTCTATCATTTTTCTCAATTTCAATGAACACGCCTGAATCATTTTTAATTATTTCTATTTTGTCTATGATAGGAGGTTTAGTCTTCGGGATTTTAGGATTGAAATCACAAAGAAGATGGTTGGCTATAATCGGAATTGCATTAAGCGTTATCACTATTCCTTTAGCATTACTAGCTGGTTAAAACAGGTTCTAACATCGTCCATCAGGGGGAGCTCCGAAAATGAAAACGTCCTAAACGGGCGTTTTTGTTTTCAAAATCATTGACAAACATAATTTTATTTTATATAATACTTTTCAGTAAAACCCTTGAGGAGGTGAATGAAATGGGTAGTCTCTGTCCAAGGTGTGGCCGTGTCATGTGCGATCACTCAGCTAAAGGAAGAGGAGAAACCAAAGAAGAATTTGAGAAGGATATGAATAGAGAGCTTACTCCAAAAGAAACAGCCGCATTTGAATCGAAAAATCCTTTACATAAAATTATCGTAGCCCGTGAAACTTTCAGGGAAATCCATGGACGTGAATGGAAAAGACCAGACTTTTTGACGGCAAAAGAAGAACTTATTGAACTTTTATCCGAACTCCCCACCGAAGAAATAGAAAAGCTCATTGCAAAACTGCTTAGCGAAACCGCTTAGCAAAATCGTTCTTTAACCCCCTCTTTTTTATGCGCCGAACGTCAAATGACCATTAGGTGCTTTTTTATTTCCGCTCGAGAGTTTTTCTCTCGGGATTTTTATAAGTTTAATCCTTCCAATTTTAGTTAACTTGTGCTATGTTAAACCCAGAATAACTTCTTTATTCTCTCAATGAAAAATTACTCTGACGAACAATTAATAATCGATTATTTAAAAGGCGACAAAGAGGCGCTGGAGATTTTAATTAAACGATATTTAAAATCGATTTATAGTTTCGTGTATCACTTCGGTGGAAATAGTCAGGAGGTAGAAGACATTACTCAAGAGGTTTTTGTTAAAGTTTGGCGCAATCTTAAAAGGTTCGATCGGAACAAAAAATTTAAGACCTGGATTTTTACGATTGCCAAAAATACTTGCTTTGATTGGCAGAAGAAAAAACGAACTGTTCCGTTTTCTGTTTTAGACAATAAAGGAGAGCTTTCTTTTGCCGAAAACATTAAAGATCCAGCACCTTTACCCAATGAACTTTTAGAAAAACAAGATATTAACATAAAACTCAATAAAGCAGTAGAAAGCCTATCGCCAAAATACCATATGATCTTGTTGCTCCGTTATAACCATCACTTCACTTTCCGTGAAATAGCCGAGAGCTTAGGCGAATCAATTGACACCATAAAGACCCGCCACAAGCGAGGCATTGCAATATTAAGAAAACTCCTAAAAATAAAAGAAAAATGAACCAAAACAGCTCCCTAAGTCGTATTAATATATAGGGGGCTATGAGACAGGATTTCGAAAAACTTTTCTCACATCTCAAACCCGCAGAACCTCCCGCGGGTCTTTTTGATCGCATAATTCTGGCAATTAAACGAGAACAAGAATTGCAACACACAAAAAGATTATTATTTGGCTTTTTGTTCCTTTTGGTTGTTTCGTTGATTGCCACTCCTTTTTCTTGGACAATGCTCGTTAGTCAAGTGAAAAGTTCTGGAATTCTCTATTTTATCTCTACTGCGGTCAGCGATTTCGGCACTTTTCTTACGCTATGGAAAGATTTTGGCTTGGCTATACTGGAATCACTGCCGATTATTGGCATAGTAGCTTTTATAATAAGTATTGGAATGGCTCTTTTTACCCTTCGATTGTTTCTTTACAAAAAGAGATTGCTATTTGGATATTTAATTCGTAGCTTCAACTAAAATTAAGGTCAATTATATAAATAATTTATAAATAATAAAAACTATGGATGAAAATAAACAAAATAACACCGGGACAGAGCAAACTCGTTCTAAGACAGATAAAAAAATAAATCGTGATATTCTTAAATGGATTATTGTTGGACTGGCTGGTTTTGTAGTGGTTTTTTTGATATTTGGTGTTGGTATGTTTGTTGGCGGAATGAAAGCAAGATTTTCTTATCGTTGGGCAGAAAGTTATCACAAAAATTTTGCTGGACCCCAGGGCGGATTTTTCGGCAACTGGCGAGCACCTCTTCCTTTGCCCGGTGATTTTATTGAAGGACACGGCACCTTCGGAGAAATTATAAAAATTAATGATTCCGATCTTGTAGTGAAAGGGCGAAGCGATGTAGAGAAAATAATTCTTATTACCAAAGACACTATTATTGAAAAAGGAAAAGATACAATCAAGAAGGAGGAATTAAAGGTTGGCGACCAAATCGTTATTATCGGTTCACCAAATGAAGAAGGTCAGATCGAGGCAAAGCTTATAAGGGTTTTTAGCGGAGAAGAAAAAGAAGTTTTGTTGCCAACACCTCCTCGATCTCTTTTTTTCAGATAAATAAATATGTTAAGTATATTTTCAAAAATATTTAAACAAATACTCTCCCATAAATTGATAACCGGGATAATCCTCGTTTTAATTATTGGAGGTGGCTACTTTGGTTATCAGAGATTAGCCGGAAATAAAAATGCAGTGCGGTATGCTACGGCAGCAGTTGAAAAAGGTACGCTTATTGTTTCGGTTTCTGGTTCAGGTCAGGTTTCGGCTTCGGATCAGGTAGATATCAAACCAAAGGTCTCTGGCGATATTATTGATGTTAGTGTCAAAAATGGCCAAGAAGTGAAGAAGGGGACGCTTTTAGTGCAAGTTGACGACCGTGACGCTCAGAAAGCGGTACAGGACGCCGAAATTAATCTCGAAACTGCAAAAATTGCATTAGATGAAGCTCAATACGATCTTAAAAAAACTTACGAAGAAAGTTTTGATAAAATAACGGATATATTTCAAGATTTTGGCGTTATTATGCCTGATCTCCAAAATATACTCTTTGACGACGTTATTAGTACTTATTCTTGGAATATCGATATTTATGAACGCTATACGAATTATACAGAATCAGACGAAAATGATATTTATTATAAATCGTACCATAATGCAAAATCCTTATATGAGAAGAATCTCGCTGACTACAGATTGGTAAGCAGATTTTCTGATGAAAATACAATAGAATCTTTAATTGAAGAAACATATCAAACAACTAAAGTTTTTTCGGAAACGATTCAAAATATAAATAAGCTCATCCAGCTTTATGAGGAAAGTTTAAAAAATCAAAATCTGACCATAAATCCAATAATAGATACTTATCTTTCAAATCTCAGCACATACGCAGATAAGATTAACACACATCTTCTTGATCTTCTTTCAGCTGAGCAAACCATCCAGACAGCCCCAGTCAATATAAAATCCAAAGAACTTTCATTAGAGCAGAAAGAAGATGCCCTTAGCGATGCAAAAGAAAACCTCGTTGAATGTTCTATCTATGCTCCCTTTGATGGCATCATCGCCGAAGTTAATGTCAAAAAAGGCGATTCGGTTTCAACGGGAACCGCCCTCGCTACCATTATTACTTCTGAAAAAATCGCTGAAATTTCTTTAAACGAAGTTGATGCTGCTAACGTAAAAGTCGGGCAAAAGGTGACTCTTACTTTCGATGCTCTTGAGGATGTAACTATCACTGGAAAAGTTTTGAGTGTTGATACGCTGGGGGAAGTTTCTCAAGGTGTGGTAAGTTACGGAGTTAAGATTGGTCTTGACACTCAGGACGATAGAGTTAAGTCTGGTATGAGCATCACAGCAGATATTATTACCGATAGCAAACAAGATGTTTTAATTCTGCCAAACAGCGCAGTAAAATCCCAGGGAAATTCTTATTATGTAGAATTGATAGAGACGCCGTCAGAAACAGAAAAGCAATCATTAACAAATACGTCGGGAGTGGTCCTGAAGGAAACACCAAAAATCCAAACTGTAGAGATCGGGCTTTCAGATGATTCTTATACTGAAATTATTTCGGGCTTAAATGAAGGAGATATTGTTGTTGCTTCAACGGTTAGTTCGAGTAGTTCAGAAACCACAACCAGCACTAGACAAGGAAATCAAGGATTTCAAATTATGCAGGGATTGAACGGAGGCGGCGGACCATCACGTTAATAAGACGAGCCGTTCTAATTTATGCCCCGTTAGAAGTCTTGGGCATAAAAATTTTATTTGAAAATTTTTATGCAAGTAATTAACGGGGTAATAACATAAGAGTTTGTCTTTTCTTAACTAAACACAGATTACAGAATCGACAGACTTCTAACGGGGTATGATAGAAGTTAAGAATATTACCAAAACTTATAAATCAGGGAATGTTGAGACAAAGGTGTTAAAAGGAATTTCTTTTTCCATTAATGATGGCGAATTTGTCGCCATTATTGGTCCTTCAGGTTCTGGTAAATCAACCCTTATGCACATTTTAGGTTGCCTGGATACTCCGACTAGTGGCCAATATTTTTTTGAGGGAAAAGATGTTTCTAAACTTTCTGACGATGAATTAGCAGATATTCGCAAAAATAAGATTGGTTTTGTTTTTCAATCATTTAATCTTCTTCCGAGAGCTACAGTCTTGCGGAACGTAATACTACCCTTGGCTTACGTCAATGTTTCAAAATCTGAACGAGAAGAAATTGCTAAGGAATCTTTATTAAGCGTAGGTTTAAACGAAAAACATTTTTATCACCTGTCCAATCAGCTTTCTGGCGGTGAGATGCAAAGGGTAGCTATTGCCAGATCTTTAGTGAATAATCCTTCTTTAATTTTGGCTGATGAACCGACTGGCAATCTAGATAGTAAAACCGGCGAAATTGTTCTTGAAACTTTTCGAAATTTAAACAAAGAGGGCCGAACGGTTATTTTAATCACTCACGAAAAATATATTGCAGAACATGCGAAACGAATAATCTCTATAAAAGATGGGGAAGTCATTGAGGATACTATCAATAATCGTTCCCATACAATTCAACAAGTTAAAGAATAAATTTATGCCCGGTAGTGAAAATTCGACTGCTGCCGGGCAGCAAATAAATAATATTTGTCGAATTTCTACTACCGGGTATGCTTATTAATGATTTGTTTGAAGAAACATATTTTGCTATTTCTGCTAATAAAGTCAGGTCTGGTCTGACTATTTTGGGTATTGTCATTGGTATTGGCTCAGTTATTGCAATGATTTCAATTGGCCAGGGGTCAACCGCCTCAGTTGAAACGAGCATTCAATCAATGGGTTCAAATTTGCTCACAGTGATGCCAGGATTTCAAAGGAGTTTCTCTCAGGTGTCAGGCAGCCGAGGTTCGGCTCAAACTTTAACCATTGAAGATGCTGAGGCTATACTTAATCAAATTTCATTTGTCGTGGCGGTAGCTCCCCAAACTTCCCAGCGCTATCAAATTGTTGCTGAAGGAAATAATACCAACACTCAGGTTATCGGCACGACTACTTCTTACGCAACAATAAAAAATATTGAAATAGAGCAGGGTTCTTTTATATCCGAACAAAATAATGCTTCATATTCAAAAGTAGCAGTGTTGGGTCCGACAACTCGCGACGATCTTTTTGGTGAAGGCTCAAATCCAGTTGGTAAAACAATAAAGATTAACAATATAAAATTTAAAATTATCGGCGTAACGAAATCTAAAGGCGGCACAGGTTTTGGCAGTCAAGATGAAGTTGTTTTTATTCCCTTAGAAACTGCACAGAAATTTCTAGCCGGCTCAAAAAATATTTCGACAATAAACGTCCAGGCTGAAAGTTCTCAAGTAATGAGTCAGGTAAAAACCGCGATTACCAGTCTGCTTTTAGAAAGACATAATATCGCAGATGCCGAATCGGCTGATTTCAGCGTTTTAAGCCAGGAAGATATTCTTGAGTCTGCTTCTTCAATAACCGAAACAATGACTATTTTACTGGCATCAATTGCTGGAATTTCGCTTATTGTTGGCGGTATTGGCATTATGAATATGATGATGACAACAGTAACTGAAAGAACTCGAGAAATCGGTCTTCGTAAAGCCATCGGAGCTAAAAGATTAGATATTAACTTACAATTTTTAGCTGAAGCGCTAATGCTTACTTTTATTGGCGGAATTGTTGGAATAATCTTGGGAGCCGCAACAGCTTATGGAATAACATTTTTTACTGGTACGGCTACTAAGATTTCTTTATTTTCAATTATTTTAGCTTTTAGCGTATCGGCCGCCATTGGGATTGTCTTTGGTTATTGGCCCGCTCAGAAGGCAGCCAAACTCAATCCCATTGAGGCTTTACGCTACGAATAAACATGAAAAAAATAATAATTCCAATTATTATCGTTTTAGTTATCGCAATAGCAGGAGGTGCGTTTTATGGCGGAATGAAATATGGACAAAATAAAATTTCCTCCCAAAGATCTTCTTTTCAAAATCTCTCCCCGGAGCAAAGGCAACAGTTTGCCCAAGGAGCGGGAAGAGCTGGCGCCAACTTTCTCTCTGGCGAAGTGATTAGCAAAGACGAAAAAAGTTTGACAATAAAATTACCCGATGGCAGTACAAAGATTATCTTTTTTTCAGATTCCACCCAAATATCAAAAACAACCGAAGGATCAATAGGTGATATTGAAATTGGCAAACAAATTATGGTTAGTGGCGATCAAAACTCTGATGGAAGTTATACCGCAAAAACAATTCAGCTTTCTCCATCCCGTCCAACCTCACAAAAATAGTAGTACGGTGGGGGTAGATACAATAAACTAAGATTGTGGGCTCAATTTTGGGATGTAAATGTACTCAGTTTGCCGTTGAATTACGGTTCTAACGTCGTCCACGATGGCCAGAATTTAAGCAGTTTTAATAATTTTTAACCTTAATTTTATGGACAGCAGCACAATTCAAACAGAATCAGCAAGTGTGCAGGAGTCTCAGCAAAAAGCTGATAAAAAATCAATAAAAATTAGTATAAAAACCGCCATTATTATTGTGGTGATTATAGCTTTGGGTATATTGGTATATTTTTATAAAGGTCTGTTTATCGCGGCAACAGTTAATGGCAGTCCGATAAGCCGGCTGACCATCATTCAAAAGCTTGAAAAAGCGTCAGGGAAAAATTTATTAGATTCTCTTGTCACCGAAAAACTTATTCAAGACGAGGCGAACGCAAAGAAAATTGTTGTAAGTAACGACGAAATTAATGCAGAAATAAAAAAAATACAAGATCAGGTCACCGCCCAGGGCGGCACTCTTGATGCGGCGCTTTCAGCACAGGGCATGAATACGGATGATTTAAAAAAACAGATTATTTTGCAGAAGGAAATGGAGAAACTGGTTGCAGACAAAATAAACGTTACGGATCAAGAGGTAGCACAGTATATTAAGGATAATAAAATTTCAATTCCAAGCGGGCAGGAAGCGGCAACTAACGATCAGGTAAAAAATGAGCTAAGAAATCAAAAACTGAATACCGAGGCCCAAGCCCTGATAAGTGATCTTAAGGCGAAAGCCAAGATTCGCTACTTTGTAAATTATTAATTTTTGCCGGTTCCAGACCGAGGTTGCCAACACATGGACAACGCTTAGTGAAATTTATTGCCCTCGCCCCGCTAAGCAGGGCAAGAGTTTTTCTCTTGGTATTTTTTTATCCATTAAAATAGAATATAATTAAGAATAATTTTTATGTTGGCCATTGAAATAAAAAATTTAACTAAAAATTTCAACGGATTGAAAGCGGTAGACGATATCTCTTTTGATGTAAAAGAGGGAGAAATTTTTGGCTTATTAGGACCCAATGGAGCAGGGAAAACCACAGCTATTAAAATGCTGGCGACTTTATTAACCCCAACAAAAGGAGAGGCAAGGGTTTGGGGCTACGATATTTTGCGACAAAAAAATGAAGTTAGAAATTCTATCGGTATTGTTTTTCAAGAACCAGCTCTTGATAATCGTTTAACCGGCTTTGAGAACTTAGATTTCCACGCCAGGCTTTACGGATTAACTTCTGAAGTTCGAAAAAAAAGAATTGAAGAAGTTTTGGATTTAGTCGAACTTAAAGATAAAGCCAATACGTTGGTCATAAAATATTCTGGCGGCATGCAACGAAGATTAGAAATTGCCAGAGGTTTAATGCATTACCCAAAAGTTCTGTTTTTAGATGAGCCGACTTTAGGATTAGATCCCCAGACGAGAAGGCGCATCTGGGATTATATTTTAAAATTAAATCAAAAAGAGAAAATAACTATTATTTTAACTACTCATTATATGGAAGAGGCAGATTATCTCTGCCAAAGAATAGGCATCATTGATTTCGGTAAAATTGTTGCCTTAGATACCCCACAAAATCTAAAAAATATTTTAGGCGGAGACGTAATTTCAATTGAAGCTTTTCCTCCGGAAAAAGCTTTTGAAATTTTGAAAACATTTTCCTGGATTAAAAAAATCAATCAATATAATGGTATTATCAATTTAAACGTCGAGCGAGGTGAAAATAAAATTCCTCTCTTAATGAAAATAGACCAAAAAGAGGCAGGTTTTGAAATAAAATCGGTCAATCTAAGGAAACCAATTTTAGAAGATGTATTTTTATATTTTACCGGTAAAACTATCAGAGAAAACGAAGCAAGCCAAACGGAAAAAAATAAAATGACGATGCGAGGAAGATTTCGAAGATAATTTCTATTATGCAATCAAACAATTTAGAAACAATTTATATAATGTGGCTAAGAGACATGAAACGATTTTGGAGGGCCAAAAGCCGGATGATCGGTACTTTAATGATGCCTTTTTTCTTTCTTGTGGCCATGGGTTTTGGTTTCAGTTCTGGTTTTAGTTTGCCGGGCGCACCCCCGGGAGTAAATTATCTTAATTTTTTGGTCCCGGGAATCCTTGGCATGACAATGCTTTTTAGTTCTATGTCTGCCGGCATTTCTGTCCTTTGGGATAAAGAATTCGGTTTTCTAAAAGAAATGATGGTAGCTCCGGTTAAAAGATGGGCTATTGTTTTGGGTAGAATTGTTGGCGGAGTCACCACTGCTTTAATTCAAGGGGTTTTAATTCTGATTCTTTCTCTTTTTCTTGGTTTTAAGGTAGTGAATCTTCCGGGCTTTATTTGGGCTTTGCTTTTTATGCTTTTAATTGGTATTGGTTTTATCGGTTTTGGAGTGGCTATTGCTTCAAAAATGGAAGATACTCAGGGTTTTTCTTTAATTATGCAATTTGTTGTCTTTCCCATCTTTCTTCTATCAGGCGCTTTCTTCCCAGTGACAAATTTTCCTGGTTGGTTAAGACCGATTGCTTTAATTGACCCCCTAACTTACGGAGTAGACGGTCTGAGAGCCAGTTTAATCGGTTTTTCTCAATTTCCTTTGTTTTTAGATTTTGCTATCCTTTTAATTTTTGGAGGTTTAATGGTTATTTTGGGCTCTTGGTTTTTTAGCAAAACAGAAGTTTAAAAATTAAAGTAAAAGAAATTATTTCTAAAACTTGTCGTGGATAAATCACTTGACAAGGTCTTTTGCTTGGGTATAATCTAAATCAATTAAATTAAAAAAAGGTCGAAACCGAAAACAAACAACTTAAAAATATGGAACTGGAAAAATACCTACTTAACTTCTTAAATCAAGAAGAGGAATCGGAAGAACCAGAGAAAGAGACCGAAGAAGAAAAAAAGGAAAGTGAGGAGGAAGAAGAAGAAACTGAGTGGTAAATTAATAGAGGCGCTGGATCAACGCCTCTTTTCTTTTGATTGACAATCAATCTTTCATTTTGTTATACTAAAACTGACCGTTATTGTCGGTTTTCTCTTTTAAAAATATGAAAATTTCAAAAAAATCACAATACGGATTAAGGGCAATGGTTTACTTGGCCCATCCGTGTTTTAAAAACAAGGTTTGTACCGTTAAGAAAATTTCTAAAGATGAAGGAATCCCCTTTGATTTTTTGGAAAAAATTTTTTCCAAACTAATAAAGGCAAATTTGGTCGGAGCTAAAAAAGGCGCTCAAGGAGGTTATTTTTTGGAAAAAAATCCGAAAAAAATTAAAGTCGGTCAAATTATAAAGGTTTTGGAAGGTGAAACTGCTCCGGTTTTATGCTTGGCGAAAGAAAAGAAAATTTTTTGTCCAAGAAGAAGAAAATGCTTAACAAAAATTCTTTGGCAAAAACTTCAAGAGGCCTTAGATTCTACTTTAAATTCTGTTACTTTAGCCGATTTAATCAAAAAACAATAAATAATATGCCAAAAGAAAAAAGAATATATTTAGATTACGCAGCCACTACTCCAGTTGATCCTCGGGCGATTCGGGCAATGTTGCCTTATTTTTCAAAAAAATTTGGCAATACTATGTCTTTACATTCTCTAGGTCAGGAAGCAAAACAAGCCCTGGAAGAAAGCCGGGAAGTAGTGGCAAATCTAATCAAAGCCAAACCAGAAGAAATAATTTTTACCAGTTCGGCAACTGAAAGTAATAATTTAGTTTTAAAGGGAATTGCGTTTGCCAACAGAGAAAAGGGTCGTCATATAATCGTTTCTTCGATTGAGCACCCGTGCATAATGGAAAGCGCCAAATTTTTGGAAACTCAAGGTTTTGAAATCACGAGATTAAAAGTTGATAGATTTGGTTTAGTTAACCCCGACGATGTTAAAAGAGCAATAAGAGAAGATACAATTTTGGTTTCGGTGATGCATGCTAATAATGAAATAGGAACCATTGAGCCAATTGAAGAAATTGGAAAAATTTGTAGGGAAAAAGGAGTTTGTTTTCATACTGATGCTACTCAGAGTTTTGGCAAAATTGAAATCGATGTTAATAAAATGAACATTGACCTATTGTCAGCTTCTTCTCATAAAATGTGCGGGCCCAAAGGAGCCGCCCTTCTGTTTGCGCGAGAAGGCGTGAAAATTACCCCGCTCTTACATGGCGGTGGTCATGAATCTGGGTTAAGGTCCAGTACGGTTAATGTCCCAGCTATTGTCGGTTTTGCCGAGGCAGTAAAAATTTGTCAAAAAGAAATGAAAAAAGAACTAAGAAGATTAACAAAACTGAGAGATAAATTAATAAAAGGTGTTTTAGAAAAAATTGAAGGGTCGCATCTTAATGGCCATCCTCGCCAAAGATTACCCAATAATACTAATTTCTGGTTTGAAAGAGTAGAAGGAGAATCATTAATTATGCAGCTTGATCTATTGGGAATTGCTGCCTCCACTGGATCGGCTTGTTCATCAGAGAAATTGGAGCCGAGCCACGTACTTTTAGCAATTGGTTTGAAACCTCATCAAGCCCATGGTTCTTTAAGACTGAGTTTAGGGAGATGGACAAAAGAGAGCGATATTAATTACGTCTTGGAAATTCTACCAAGAGTTATTAAAAGGTTAAGAGAAATTTCACCATTTTAAAAGTAATGTATGGCAATTTATTCAAAAGAAATAATCAAACACTTCAAAAAACCAAAAAATGTTGGGAAAATTAAAAAACCTAATGCAGTTGGAGACGCTGGAAATATCCTTTGCGGCGACATTATGAAGCTTTATTTGAAAATTGGAAAAAATAAACGAGGTGAAAAAATTATTCAGAATATAAAATTTGAAACCTTAGGTTGTATTGTAGCTATTGCTAATACCAGTTTACTTACTACTCTAGTCAAGGGGAAAACTTTAAAAAAGGCCCTCGCTCTGAAAAAAGAAGATTTAATAAAAAGATTGGGTCAACCCTTGCCACCTATAAAAATCCATTGTTCGATATTAGCTATTGATGCTTTAAAGGAGGCAATTTATAATTATTATTTCAAAAACAAATTTAAAATTCCTTTGGAATTGGAGAAAGAACATCAGAGAATTATCAAAACTAAGGAAGAAATAGAAAAGAGATATAAAGATTTTACCCAATTTGAAAAAGAAATTTTGAGGAAATAAACCATGAGACAAAGAGTGGTTGTTGCTTTATCGGGAGGAGTGGATTCAAGTGTGGCAGCAGCTCTGTTAAAAAGAGCTGGAGGCGATGAACTTCGTTCATCTTCACGCTTCGCTAAAGCTCGCGTTTTTGATGTGATTGGAGTTTTTATGAAGTTTTGGTCTGAACCTAATAAAGATGGGATAATTGAATCCCGGAATAGATGTTGTTCTTCCGAAGCCGAAATAAGAGCCAGAAAAGTAGCAAAAATTTTAAAAATTCCCTTTTATGTTCTGAAATTAGAAAAAGAATTTAAAAAAAGGATCGTTGATTATTTTTTAAAAAAACATAGGGTGGGGAGAACCCCTAATCCTTGTGTAATTTGTAACAAGAAAATTAAATTTGGATTATTATTGGAAAAGGCCTTAAAATTGGAGGCCGATTTTGTCGCCACTGGCCACTACGCACGCAAAAGCGAACTTACAACTAACGACTTACAACCAATAACTTATAAATTGTTAAGGGCGAAAGATAAAGAAAAAGACCAATCTTATTTTTTGTGGCAGTTAAATCAAAAACAATTAAAACGGATTTTATTTCCGATAGGAAATTACACTCGAAAAGAAGTTGAGAAATTAGCCCAAAAATTGAAGTTGCCCACCGTCGGTGCTCCTAAATCTCAAGAGATTTGTTTTGTTAAAACAACAATAAACAATTTTTTAAAAAAATACCTCAAAGAAAAACCTGGCAGAATTGTCGATATCCAAGGGAAAATTATTGGCGGGCATCGAGGATTATGGTTTTATACCATTGGGCAAAGAAAAGGGATCAATATTCCTGGCGGTCCGTATTGGGTTCTGGATAAAGATTTAAGGAAAAATCTTCTAATCGTTACCAAGAATGAAAAAGATTTATATAAAAAAGAATTAATTTGTAAAGATATTAATTGGATTTCGGGAAAAGAATCAAAATTACCATTAAAAATAAAAGCCAAAATTCGTTATCGTCACCAATTAACTTCGGCAATAATAACTAAGACCTTAGAACCTAAAATCTATACCTTAAAATTCAAAAAATCTCAAAGAGCTGTTACTCCCGGTCAGTCAGTAGTTTTTTACAAAGGGAGAGAGCTTTTAGGTGGAGGCATAATTATCAAATAATCGGGCTTGACAAGGGTTCTTGCAAGATTATAATCAATAATGTACCCCCCACAGGGGGGTATGATAACAAAGTAAATAAAAATTATGCAAAAGAAATTTAAAAAACAAATTCTAAACAGAATCAGTTACCTTTCAGGGCATTTGGAAGGGATAAAAAAGATGGTGGAAAAAGAAAAATACTGCATTGATATTTTATGGCAAAGCGAAGCGGTAATAGCAGCTCTTAAAAAGATGAATGAGCTGATTTTGGAAAATCATCTTAACACCTGTGTTACCCAAGCTATTAAAGAAAAAGATGGAAGAGAGAGAAAAAAGAAAATAAAAGAACTCTTGGAAATTTTTAAAAATTCAAATAAATAAAAAAATTATGGCAAAAGAAAAAAAATGCAAAAAATGCGGGAGGCCAATAGATAAAAAAGAGAATAGGTGCGACTGCGAAGATTCGGTCTGTATTTGTTGCTGTTCTTGTCCACCAGATTGCAGATGCGGTTGCCGTGCGAAAAAATAGAATAAGAAAGTTCAGCAAGTCAGTTTCTGTATAATTTAGCGTTAAAAAATTATCCTATGCGCTAACGCGCCGGCCCGTTTTTGATTTTGGGGTCTGGCAAGAGTTCTTGCCCGACCATATTTGAAAATTAATACAAATTTGCTAATATAAAAAATATGAAAAAGAAATTTTTCGTATTAATTTTTATCGGAATAGTTGTTTTGGCTGGAGTGGTTTTTGTCATTTTAAAGGGTAAAAACAACTCTCCTCCAAATGGAGATAATAATAGTAAGATAATCTTATTTTATGGTGCTGGTTGCCCACATTGTGCTGCAGTTGAAGAATATATAAAGCAAAATAAGATTGATGAGAAAATAACCTTTGCGCGAAAAGAAGTATGGCAAAATAAAGATAATGCCAATGAATTAGTCGAAAAAGCTAAAGTATGCGGACTGCCAACCGATAGTATTGGCGTTCCTTTTTTATGGGACGGCACCAATGGCGATAAGTGTTACGTGGGCGACAAAGATGTTATCGATTATTTTAAGCAGAAAACAAATGGACAGTAATATAAAAAAAACCATATCTGTTTTAGTATTAGCCTTTTTGATTAATTTTTTATTTATTAACCAGGTCAAAGCCGTCTGTCCAGTTTGCACCATTGCCGTTGGCGTAGGCGTGGGACTTTGTCGTTATTTAGGTATTGACGATACAATTTCTGGAACCTGGATTGGCGGATTAATTATTTCTTTAATTGCTTGGACTATTAATTGGCTGGATAAGAAAAATATCCGCTTTCTTTTCCGTAAAATACTGGTTGCGATTTTTTACTACGCGATCGTTATTGTCCCGCTGTATAGCTGGAATATTATGGGTCATCCTCAAAACAAACTGTTTGGAATTGATAAGTTATTAGTCGGAATTATTGCCGGAAGCATAGCTTTTATCCTCAGTATTTTATTCAATGATTTTTTGAAAAGGAAAAATCAAGGAAAAGTCTATTTCCCTTTCCAAAAAGTTGTTATTCCAGTTCTTTTTCTTTTAATTACTAGCTTGCTCTTTTATTTAACTTGCTAAATTATATGGAAAACAAACAAATAGAAATAGAAAAACTTCTGAAAAAAGTAGCTGAAAGTAAAAAAGGTAAAATAGATTTGTCTTCTGATGAAGATCTGTCAATTGCCATCATGAACCTAATTTCGATCGAAGAACATTTTTTCTTTACCGGGGCCAAAACCGGAAAACCAGAATATTATGATTTATTAAATCAAGCCAGGGAAATAAGAAAAGAATTACTCAAAAAAATCATTAAAGAACCAGAAGGAGAAATTTGGTGTATCTCAAAACATCTTTTGGCAGCCACAATGAGATTGATTGAGGTGGGAACAAAGTATTTTCACGAAGAAAAAAAAGACGAAGCAAAAGATTTATTTTCCAAGGCCTACGATTTATATTCCTTGTTTTGGGCCCTAAACCTAAAATTAATCGACATTGGCCAAGTAAAGAAAATTAACGATAATCAATTAAATGCCCACGACACGAAAAAGCCCGGTTTTCTAGGGAAAATTGGCGAATTAATAAAAAAATTAATTGATTGTTGTATTGAGTAATTCTTAAGTTAAATTAATAAAATTCAAAAAATAAAAGATTTTGATTATGGCTAATCGAAACTTTTTTTTAGATACTCAAAAGCAATTTAAAGAAATTGCCCAAATTTTAAAGACAGAACCAGAAATTATTCAGGAATTGGAAGAACCTCATCGCGTAATTAAATTCCAGATTCCGGTTAAAATGGATAATGGAAAAACGAGGATTTTTTTTGGTTTTCGTTCTCAACATAACAATGTCTTAGGTCCTTATAAAGGGGGAATTCGTTTTCATCCCGGAGTTTGTGAAGATGAAATTAAAGCTCTTTCAATGTTAATGACTTGGAAATGCTCTTTGGTAGGGCTTCCTTTTGGTGGAGGAAAAGGAGGAGTGATTGTTAATCCGATGGAACTCAGTCAGGGGGAATTAGAGCAACTTTCTCGAGGTTATGTTCAAGGAATTTTTCCCTGGATAGGTCCAGACGTTGATATTCCTGCCCCCGACGTCAATACCAATTTCCAAATTATGGCCTGGATGACCGATGAGTATTCAAAATTAAAAGGCGAGAATACACCAGCCGCCTTTACCGGCAAACCCCCGGAGATGTGGGGACTAACTGGAAGAAATGAGGCCACGGGATACGGTGGGGTAGTTATTCTAGAGAAACTGACTGAGATTTTTGGTTTAGACCCGAAAAATACGACTTTAGCTATTCAAGGTTTTGGTAACGTGGGTTCTAATTTCGCTCGATTTGCTTATCAAAAAGGTTATAAAATCTTAGCTGTTTCCGATGCCGATGGAGGAATTTATATTGAAAAAGGTTTAGATCCCGAAGCAACTCTGCGGTGTCGAGAAGCCAAAGGGAAAATCGCTGGCTGTTATTGTGTTGGCTCGGTTTGCGATTCGAGCCTGGGAAAAGAAATTTCCAATGAGGAACTTTTGGAAATGGAAGTTGACGTTTTGGTTCCAGCCGCCGTTGAAGATGTTATCACCAAAGAAAATGCGCCGAAAATTAGAGCCAAATTTGTGATTGAAATGGCTAATGGTCCAGTCACTTCTGAAGCCGAAGCCATTTTAGAAAAAAGAGGTATTATTTCTGCGCCTGATATTTTGGTCAATTCCGGAGGAGTAATCGCTTCTTATTTTGAATGGTTGCAACCGAAAGAAAAAAAATTATGGGAAAAAGAAAGGGTTTTTAAGGAACTTTCAAAAATTTTAGAAAATTCTTTTGAAAGAGTTTTTAATTTTGCGAAAAAAGAAAAAATAAATCTAAGAAAAGCAGCTGAGATTTTGGCTGTTGATAGGGTAGTTAAGGCAATGAGAAAATAACGGATTGTATTTGAAAATTTCGGTAGGGGAATAGTATTTCTTCGGGGCTTGCCCCACACAAATTTTTAGAGTTGGCAAAATTTATACGGGACTTGACTTCATTTTTGGCTTAAATTAAGGTATAATGAATTGGGAATAAAATAAAGGTCGAGAGGCATGCGAATTAGAATGCGAATTGTATTCGAATTATATCCGAAAAAGAGCGATTTATTCGCATCTAATTTGCATAAAATTCGAATAAAAATTCGCATATTCTAATTTTAAATAATTTTTATGGCAGAAAATATTCAACAACCACCTCCAGTAGTCGCATACTGCGTAAAATGTAAGGCGAAAAAAGAGATGAAAGACCCAGAAGAGGTTTCTATGAAAGGAAAAGGAGGGACAAAGAGGAGAGCTATGAAAGGAATTTGTCCTGATTGCGGAACAAAGATGTTTAGGATTCTGGGAAAGGCAAAGGTAAAGTAAAATTTAAGGTTCTAAATCTTATTTTTTAACTCAAAGCCGCCGAAGGCGGCTTTGAGTTGTTTTGATTCAATAATATACTAGATAAATGAATAAAAATACCAGAAATCTTGTTTTAGGTATTTTGGTTATTTTATTCTTCTTTAATGTTTTAGCCTGGATTGCAGTTTTTGATCTGGCGAAACCACAATTCCTTGAAGTTACTTTCTTTGACGTAGGTCAAGGTGATACCACTTTTATTGAAACTCCAAAAAGGCAGCAAATTTTAATTGACGGAGGCCCGTCCTCCGTTATTTTAGAAAAACTGGGAAAGGAAATGCCATTTTGGGATAAAACTATCGATTTAGTAATCTTAACTCATCCGGAAAGAGATCATTTAGCCGGTTTAATTGAGGTTTTGAAAAAATATAGAATTGAAAATATTTTATGGACAGGGGTAGTGAGAGAGACAGCCGAATTTAAAGAATGGCAAAATTCAATTAAAGAAGAAAAAGCTCAGATCAGAATTGCCCAAGTCGGTCAAAAAATAATTGCCGGGAGGACAATTATTGATATTATGTATCCTTTTGAAAATTTTGAAGGTAATATTTTCAAAGACAGTAACAATACTTCTATTATTAGCAAACTAATGTTTGGCGAAAATTCTTTCCTATTCACCGGCGATGCCTACGAATCAGCTGAAAAAGAAATTTTAGATAGGGGATTGGATGTTAACTCGGATATCTTGAAAGTTGCTCATCACGGAAGCAAAACTTCAAGCTCTGAAGGATTCATCGCTAAAGTTTCTCCAGAAATCGCAGTAATTTCGGTTGGCAAAGGAAATTCTTACGGCCATCCCAATCCAGAAGTATTGGAAATTTTTAAAAAATTTGGTATAAAAGTTTTAAGAACCGATTTAGACGGCGACATCAAAATTTTTTCTGATGGCAAAAACTATGAAATTTCCAATCTCTAAAACTAAAATAGAAGGATTAAATAGGAAGTTTAATTTGTTAGATCCTAAAGAACAGAAGGAGTATTTCGAATTGAAGGTGGGAAAGGAGATTGAAAAATTGAGGAATTTCCTAAAGGAAAATACCTTCGTGGCTTATTTGTTAGGAAAGAAAAATTCGGGGAAGGGGACTTATTCTAAAATGTTTGCTGAAGTTGTTTTACCCGAAAGGATAGATCATTTTTCAATTGGTGATATGGTTAGAGCGGTTGACGGAGAACTAAAAGACGAAAAAAAGAAAAAGGAACTGATAGATTATTTAGAGAAAAATTACCGTGGACATCTTTCTTTGGAAGAGATTATTTTTACCCTAGAAAATCGAAGCACCAAAAATTTATTACCAACTGAATTAATTTTAGTTTTAGTCAAGAGAGAAATTGAAAAAAGAGAAAAGAAAACTCTTTTTATCGATGGGTTCCCGAGAGAGTTAGATCAAATTGGGTTTTCTTTATTTTTTAGAGATTTAATTGGTCACCGAGACGATCAGGATATTTTTATTTTAATAGACGTTCCGGAAAATGTAATTGATCAAAGGATAAAATTTCGAAGAGTTTGTCCCATTTGCCAAACTTCAAGAAACCTGAAATTATTTCCCACTTCAAAAATTGGCTACGATAAAAAAAATAAAGAATTTTATTTAATTTGTGATAATCCAAATTGTAAAGGAGAAAAAATGCAAAGAAAAGAAGGCGACGAATTCGGAATCGAGCCAATAAAAGAAAGAGTAAAAATGGATGGAAAGTTAATTGAAGAATCTTTTTCTCTTTATGGAATTCCAAAGATTTTATTAAGAAATTCTATTCCAGTAAAAGAGGCGAAAAACTTTGTCGATGATTACGAGATTACTCCAGAATATGTTTTTGAATGGAATGAAAAAGAAAATAAGGTAAAAATAAGTCAAAGACCATGGATTCTTTTTGATGATGAAAGAATGGAATCTTTCAGTTTATTGCCTCAACCAGTGGTAGTGTCTTTGATAAAACAAATGGTCGATGTCTTTAATCTTTAAATTTTCGCTTGACATTTAGCTTTCGAAAAAGATAAAATGAAAGTGGCCCTGTTTCAATTTTTTCTAGAGTTGGTTCTGGGACAAAAACTTTTTGAGGGAGCCTGAAATGATGTGTAGCTCTAGGGCTACACCTTAGGCACCCACTTGGATTATTTTCCAGAAGATCTCTCTAGAAAGAAGGCAGGGCCACTAAAATATATGGTAATCTATGTTACCATATATTTTTTAGTCGGGGTGCGGGGAATTGAACCCCGTCTACTACCACCCCAAGGTAATGGACTACCATTATCCTACACCCCGCAAATTGAGATTTCGAATTAGCAATTTGCAATTATTTTCGTTTCTCCATAACCTTAATGCATTTGGTGCAAGCCAAAATTCTTTTTCCCGCAAATTTTCTATAAGATTCTTTTCCAATTCCAATGGGAATCCGAGCCCATTGTAAATTGGGGTAAACTCTTCTTTTGATTGTGGGATTATATTTTCCACGAAGTTTCACTAATCTCCAGACCAAAGTTGATTTTTTACCACAAATAGCGCATTTTCTAGCCATATATTAAATTCTAATGTTTTTTAAAAAATTAGCAAGATTTATCCGGTAGTAAATTTTATTGTCTTACCATGTTTAGATATGCTATATTAAAATTATGATAAGTATTATTTTTTATTTAATTGTTTTACTTTTTTCAGTTGTGGTTCATGAGGTTTCTCATGGAGCCATGGCTGATTATTTAGGAGATCCGACCGCCAGATATGCGGGACGTCTTTCTTTAAATCCCATCAGACATTTAGATCTTTTTGGTTCAATTGTGTTACCAATTTCTCTTTTAATCTTAACCGGTGGTCAAGGACCAATCTTTGGCTGGGCAAAACCGGTGCCGATTAATCCTTATAATTTTCGCGATAAAAAATGGGGAAATTTAAAAGTGGCCTTGGCAGGACCTTTATCTAACCTTTTAATTGCTTTGTTCTTCGGTCTTTTACTGAGGATTTTTAATCCGCCAATTCAATTTTATACTTTTTTTAGTATTGTTGTTATTTTAAATCTTTTGCTTGCAATTTTTAATTTAGTTCCTATTCCTCCGTTAGATGGTTCTCATATACTTTTTTCGCTTTTACCCGAAGGTAGCCGGAGATTTCAACAGATTTTCTTTCAATATGGAATTTTCATTTTAATTCTTTTTATCTATTTGGTTTTCCCCTTGCTCTATCCTCCAATTTTCTTTATTTATCGAATCATTGTTGGAAAACCATTTTAATTGACCTCGCCACCTGATAATTAGGCGCAAGGGGCAATCTCTTACCATCGGTAGATTGACAATATTTAATTTATTTGTTAATTAAGGAGGATAAGCGCAAAGCGCTTTATTTTTAACTTCTAAATCACTATGCCAACCATTCATCAACTTATAAAAAAAGGGAGGAAAAGAACAAAAAATCGTGCCCGAATGCCGGCTCTAAAATTTGGTTTCAATCCTATTAAAAATAAACCAGCAAAATATCCTTCGCCCTTTAAAAGAGGAGTTTGTTTGAAAGTTTCCACTATTACTCCTAAAAAGCCAAATTCTGGTTTAAGAAAAGTGGCTAGAGTGAGATTGACCAACGGTATGGAAATTACCGCCTACATTCCAGGTGTTGGACACAATTTACAAGAACACTCAGTGGTTTTAATTAAAGGGGGAAGGGTTAAAGATTTGCCTGGAGTAAGATATCATATCGTCAGGGGAATTTTAGATACTATTGGTGTTGAAGGAAGAAAACAAGAAAGGTCAAAGTATGGAGTGAAAAAACCTAAAGAATAAAAATTATGCGAGGGAAAAAGAAGACAAAAAGAATTATTCCTCCAGATCCGGTATATGATAATACTACCGTTTCAAAGTTTATTAATCAGGTGATGAGGCGAGGCAAAAAAACCATAGCGAAAAAAATTGTCTATGGTGCCTTTGATATTGTTAAAGAAAAAACCAAAAAGGAACCGACGGAAATTTTTGAATTGGCCCTTAGTAATGCCTCACCGCTACTTGAAGTAAGGCCAAAAAGAATTGGAGGCGCAACCTATCAAGTTCCGGTAGAAGTAAGAGGGGATAGGAGATTAACTTTATCTATGCGATGGATAATCGGAGCGGCAAAATCAAAAAAAGGAAAACCAATGAAAGAAAAATTGGCCGAGGAATTAATTAATGCTGCCAATAATACCGGGGTAGCCATAAAGAAAAAAGAAGACACTCACAGGATGGCTGAAGCCAACAGGGCTTTTGCGCACTTCGCGTGGTAGGTTCGCTCAGCAAGCTGGTTTTCAGGGTCGCTCGCTCGCCCAGGACGGGAACTCCCGCTGACGCGGGAAGTTCTCGCGTCCCGACAGCGCGTCTCGCTCGCTGGCGTAAAAGCCTGCGCTCGTCGCCTTCGGCGACACCGTGCCCGCTCGGCTCTTAAGCCACCCTGAAACCACTTGCCTCGCTTTATTTATTCGGATATTCGTATTAATTCGTAGGGTATGAGGAAATATCCCGTTGAAAGATATCGCGACATTGGAATCATTGCTCATATTTCAGCCGGTAAAACAACAACAACCGAGCGAACTTTGTTTTACACTGGTATTTCTCACAAGTTAGGGAGTACCGATGACGGAACAGCCATTATGAATTGGATGGAGCAAGAGAAAGAAAGAAAGTTAACCATTAAATCTGCAGCTACTACTTGTTTTTGGACGCCTGAACAATATTTAAAAGGAGAAGAAAAGAAAGGAGAAAAATCTGAATATCAAATTAACATTATCGACACCCCCGGCCATATTGATTTTACGGCCGAAGTCCAGAGAGCTTTGCGAGTTTTAGATGGAGCAGTGGTAGTATTTGACGGAGTAGCTGGAGTTGAACCCCAATCAGAAACCGTCTGGCATCAGGCAGATAAGTTCAATGTCCCCCGAATTTGCCTCATCAATAAAATGGATCGAATGGGGGCATCTTTTGAGGAATCTTTAGAATCAATTTGGCAGAAGTTGTCTAAAAATGCTGTCGCGGTTCAACTTCCAATCGGAACCGAAGATAAATTTGTAGGGGTAATTGATTTATTAAAAATGAAAGCCCTAATTTTTGGTGGAGATTTTGGGCAGATTATAAAAGAAGAGGAGATTTCCAAAGATTTAGCGGAAAAAGCCAAGGTTTGGAGAAAAAAATTAGTCGAAAAAATTGCCGCTGAAGATGAAAAACTTCTGGAAAAATATTTAGCAAAAAAGGAAATTTCGATTGAAGAACTGAGGCGGGTTTTAAGAAAAGCAACCCTTTCTTATAAATTAATTCCAGTTTTTTGTGGGGCCGTTTTTCGAAACAAAGGAGTCCAACCGCTTTTGGATGGAATAGTTTATTATCTTCCCAATCCTGTTGATTTGCCACCAACAAAAGGAATCGATCCTCGAACTGGTCAAGAAATTGAAAGGAAACGTTCTGATTCCGAACCCTTTGCTGCCCTGGCTTTTAAAGTTCAGGCCGATCCTTATATTGGAGCCTTGACCTTCTTTCGGGTCTATTCCGGGACCCTAAAGAGAGGTTCTTATGTTTTAAATACTATTACCGAAGAAAGAGAAAGGATTGGACGAATTTTAAGAATGCATGCAAATGACCGAGAAGAAATTGAAGAGGTTTTTGCCGGAGATATTGCTGCGACTGTTGGACTAAAGAAAACTTCAACTGGTCACACTCTTTGCGATGAAAATCACCCCATTGTTTTGGAAAAAATTACCTTCCCGGAACCCGTAATTTCCGTTCGCATTGAACCAAAAACAAAACAAGATCAAGAAAGAATGGGTTTGTCTTTGAAAAAAATAACCGAAGAAGACCCGACCTTCAAAGTCAAACAGGATTTGGAGACCGGAGAAACAATTATTTCTGGGATGGGGGAGTTACACTTGGAAATTATTGTCGACAGAATGAAGAGAGAATTTAAAGTCGAAAGCAATGTTGGGAAACCCCAGGTTGCCTATAAAGAAACAATCAAGAACCAAGCCGAAGCCGAGGGGAAATATATTCGTCAATCAGGAGGTCGTGGTCAATATGGACATGTCTGGCTAAAAGTGGAACCAAAAAATAAGGGAGAGGGATTTGAATTTGTCGATGATATTAAAAGTGGAATTATTCCTCGAGAATTTATCCCGGCTGTAGAAAAAGGAGTCAAAGAGGCCTTAGAAAGGGGAATTTTGGCCGGATACCCAGTAGTTGATATTCGAGTCACTCTTTATGATGGTTCTTTTCATGAAGTTGATTCTTCGGAAATGGCATTTAAAATTGCAGGCTCAATTGCTGTTCAAAATGCAGCCAAAAGAGCAAAATTGGTTTTACTGGAACCGATTATGAGATTAGAAGTAATTTGTCCTTCTGATTTTTTTGGCGATGTCATTGCCGATTTATCGGCCAGGCGAGGAAGAATTGAAGAAACTAAAGATAGAATGAATTTGAAAATTATTGATGCCAAAGTTCCTTTGACTGAGATGTTTGGCTATGCCACAACATTAAGATCTCTAACCGAGGGAAGGGGAAACTTTACCATGGAGTTTGATCATTACACGGAAGTTCCTCAAAGCATTGCCCAAGAAATCATCGAAGGAAAAAGGAAATAGTCGCTCGGCAAGGCAATTTTTAGGACACGCTCTGCTTCCCAGCGAGAAGCAAGCTCAGTTCCTCGCGAGTTGCTCGCCTTCGGCGAGACCATGCCAACTCGCTGCGGATGGTCCATAAAAATTGCTTGCCTCGCTTATTTTTATTGTCATCTTATGAATTTTAAACAATTTTTAAAACCCAGTATTAGATTTTATAATTTGGATTTACCCTCCAAAATTTTTCAAAGAAAAACTTAGGAGGGTTTACGATAAGGTGAGGAAAAAATCTTGATATGGTAAGATAAAAAAATAAATGGAGAAAACAAAACCAAAAATTAAAGTGGTAGGAGTGGGAGGAGCAGGTTGCAATGCCGTTTCCAGAATGGCAAAAGTTAAAATCGAAGGAGTAGAATTAGTTGTTATTAATACCGATTTGCAAGATTTAAAAAAAGTTCGGGCCGATTTTAAAATTAGGATTGGCAAAAATTTGACAAAAGGTTTGGGAGCTGGGATGAATCCTGAAATTGGAAAGAGAGCGGCCGAAGAACAAAGAGAAGAAATTAAAGAAGTTTTAAAAGACGGAGATTTGATTTTTATAACTTACGGGGCAGGAGGCGGAACTGGTTCTGGAGCAGGTCCAGTGGTGGCTGGAATTGCTAAAGATTTGGGAGTTCTGACTGTTGCGATTGTTACTAAGCCTTTTTCTTTTGAAGGAATCTTTCGAAAACAAATTGCTAAAAAGAGCTTGGAAGAATTAAAAGAAAAGGTTGATAGTTTAATTTCAATTTCCAATGATAAACTTTTTTCAATTTTGAACCCTGGCATTTCTATCACCGAAGCTTTTTGGGTCTGCGACGATATCCTGAGACAAGCAGTTCAAGGAATTTCCGATTTGATTTTGCTTCCGGGCATTATCAATGTTGATTTCGCGGCAGTGAAATCAATTTTGAAAAATTCTGGCACCGCTTTATTTGGAATTGGCCGAGCCGAAGGTGAAAAGCGGGCCCAAGAAGCGGCCTTGAAAGCCATAAATTCACCCTTACTTATTCAATCTTGTAAAGGAGCAAAAGGAGTTTTATTTAATGTTTCTGGTGGTAGGGATATTTCTCTTTCGGAAATTGATGAAATAGCCAAGATTATCACCAAAGAAATAAACCCCGAAGCCAAAATAATCTTTGGAGCAGTTCAAAATGAAAAATTAAAGAAAGGAGAGATAAAAGTGACAGTAATTGCCACCGGATTTTGATAAATCCTAGTTTTCCACAGTTTTTTTTCTTGACAGGGCTTGCCCCTGTCTTTTTGTTGGAGTAAAATATATGAACATCTTGGGAAACTACGAAATTTTCACGAAAGTACGAAAGAAAGTTTAAAAATTTTTCGTATTTTCGTACTCTTTTCGTAATTTCTGATTACTCGATGAAAAACAAAATTACTAAAGTTCAAAAGAGAGACGGAACGATTGTCGATTTTGATCAAACTCGAATTGGAGAGGCAATTTTCAAGGCTTTGACTGCTACCGGGCAAGGCGATGGAAAAAAAACCACAAGATTGGCTAACAAAATTACCAAGATTTTAAATCGTCGTTTTAAAAAAGAGGAAATTCCTACTGTTGAACAGATTCAAGACGTTGTCGAAGAAGTTTTAATTTTAGAGGGCCTGGTTGAAACCGCCAAGGCCTATATTTTATATCGAGAACAGAGAAGAAGAATTAGGGAAGCAGTCACCGTCAGCGAAGAAGCAGTCGACAGAGTCGATCAGTACTTGGAAAAATTGGACTGGGAGGTTCAGGAAAATGCCAATATGGCTTTTTCTTTGCAAGGATTAAATCACTATGGAGTTTCTTACATTGTCAAAAAATATTGGTTAAACAAAATTTATCCAAAAGAAATTAGAGAAGCGAACGAATCCGGAGATTTTCATGTCCATAATTTAGATACCCTCGGCCCATACTGTGCCGGCTGGGATTTGTATGATCTTTTATTAAAAGGTTTTGGTGGAGTTCCTGGAAAAGTGGCCACTGCGCCAGCTAAACATTTGAGAAGCGCTTTAGGACAAGCAGTTAATTTCATATACACAATTCAAGGAGAGGTGGCAGGCGCGGTCGCTTTTTCCAATTTTGATACGCTATTGGCTCCTTTTATTCGCTATGACAATTTAAATTACCAACAGGTCAAGCAAGCACTTCAGGAGTTTATGTTTAATATGTCGGTGCCAACTAGAGTGGGCTTCCAAAATCCATTTTCAAATATTACTTTAGATTTAAAGCCCTCGCCAACTTTTGCTAAACAGCCAGTGATCATCGGCGGCAAACCTCAAAACGAAACCTACGGTGAATTTGGAGAAGAAATGAAAATCTTTGACAAAGCTCTTTATGAAATTTATTTGGAAGGCGATAAGAACCAACGCGTCTTTTCTTTTCCTATTCCCACCATTAATATCACCAAAGATTTTCCTTGGGAAGATCCTGCTTTTGATGGAATCTTTGAGGCCTCAGCCAAATACGGAACAAATTACTTCGCTAATTATATCAATTCGGAAATGAAGCCGGAGGACGTGAGAAGCATGTGTTGTCGGTTACGTTTGAATCTTAAAGAACTTTACAATCGAGGCGGAGGAGGATTGTTTGGAGCAGGAAGTTTAACTGGTTCAATCGGGGTGGTTACCATCAATCTTCCAAGAATTGGTTATTTATCAAAAACTAAAAAAGATTTCTTTGAAAGATTAGGGAAAATGATGGATTTGGCAAAAGAGAGCTTGGAAATAAAAAGAAAGACAATTGAGAATTTTATTGAAAAGGGCTTATATCCTTATTCAAAATTTTATTTATCAGGGGTAAAGAAAATGAGAGGGCAATATTACGCCAATCACTTTGCAACCATTGGTCTGATTGGAATGAACGAAGCCCTTTTGAATTTTATTGGTGATAACATTGCTTCAAAAAGAGGGAGAAGATTTGCTTTAGAAGTTTTAGATTTTATGAGAGAAAGATTGGTCAAATATCAAAAAGAAACCGGAAATATTTACAATTTAGAACAAACTCCGGCCGAATCTACAAGTTACAGACTAGCCTTAGAGGATAAAGAAAAATATCCTGATATTATTACAGCCGGAACAAAGAAAATACCATATTATACAAATTCGAGCCAATTGCCAGTCAATTACACCGATGATATTTTCGAAGCCTTAAAGCTTCAAGACGAATTAACCTGTAAATATACTGGAGGTAGTGTTTTACATCTCTTTTTGGGCGAAAGAATCTCTGACATTCAAACAGTGAAAAAATTAATTAAGAAAATTTTTGAGAATTTCAAGCTGCCGTATATCACTTCAACTCCAACTTTTTCCATCTGTCCTGCTCACGGTTATTTGGAGGGAGAACACTTTTTATGTCCAAAATGTACAATTCAGCAACCCTGCGAAGTTTACACGCGGATAGTCGGATATCTCCGCCCTGTCCAGCAATGGAACCTTGGCAAACAACAAGAATTCAAAGAAAGAAAAGAATTTAAATTGCCTCGCTAAAAAATGCAAATTGGTGGACTTCAAAAAACTACTCTAATCGATTACCCAGGAAAAATTGCTGCTACTGTTTTTTTAATTGGATGTAATTTTAGATGTCCTTGGTGCTATTCGGCAGAATTGGTTTTGCCAGAAAAAATTAAAACTCAACCCAGAGTTTCTCAAAAAGAATTTTTCCAATTTTTAAAAAAAAGAAAGGGATTATTAGAAGGAGTTGTAATTTGTGGAGGAGAGCCAACAATCAACAAAGATTTACCCCAGTTCATTAGGAAAATAAAAAAACTTGGATATTTAGTAAAGTTAGACACGAATGGTTCGAATTCTAAAATGTTAAAAGAATTGATTGATAAAAAACTTATTGATTACGTGGCTATGGACGCGAAGGCACCGAAAGAGAAATATATAAAAATGGTTGGTAAAAAAATAAATGTCGAAAATATCGAAAAAAGTATTAAAATTCTAAAAGAAAATAAAGTAGATAATGAATTTAGAACAACCGTGGTTCCAACTCTTTTAGACAAAAACGATATTTTAAAAATTGCTCATTGGATAAAGCCAGCAAAAAAATATTTCTTGCAGAATTTCCGGCCAGAAAAAACGATTGATCCCAGTTTCGAAAGGATTAAACCATATCCTCAAGAATATCTCTTAGAAATTCACAACGCCATCGCTCCTCTTTTTGAAATTTGCCAAATAAGATAGCAATGACCCCCTCAAAAATCCTCTTATATCTCTGTCTCTCCTTTATTTTCGGAATTTTTATAGACTCAGTTTTCTTTATGTCTCAGCTCCTAGTGCTGAGTTTTTTAATTTTAGGGATTTTATTAATTTCTGTTTTCTGGCAGTATAAAAAGTTTGTAGTTGTTGGTTTTTGTATTTTGTTTTTTATTTTAGGGGCTTTTCGTCATCGATCAGCTTTATCAGAAATTGAAAATTCAGAAATTTCGAATTTTATTAGTAAGAAAGTCATATTAATTGGCGTAGTAAACAAAGAACCCGATATTAGAGAAAAAACTGCCCAACTCGAGATTAAATTAGAAAAAATAATGGCAGACTACAACCCTCCCACCACCCGAGGGGCCCGCGATGAGCGGGAGGGTGGAGGGGGGGTCGGAGTCCCGCCTTCGGCGGGCCCCTCGAACAGTTCTTTGCCAGTTAGGAATAAGATCTTAGTGACCGTCTGGAAATACCCCGAATATCAATATGGAGATAAATTAAAAATTAAAGGGGAATTAAAAGAGCCAGAAGTTTTTGAGGGATTTAATTACAAAAATTATTTAATGAAGGATGGAATTTTGGCAGTGATGGATTTTCCCGAAACCGAATTGATTGCTCAAAATCAGGGAAGTTTTTTGAAAAGGTCTTTGATTTTTTTCAAAAACGAATTAAAAGAAAGTTTAAACAAGGTAATGCCCAGACCTCAATCAGCAATTACTGAGGCCTTATTTTTCGGTGAAGAAGAAAATATTTCAAAAGAATGGAAAGAGAAATTTAATTTAACCGGTACTCGCCATATTACTGCCGTTTCGGGAATGAATATTACCATAATTACTTTTTTAATTTTGAATTTTTTATTAATGCTTGGTCTTTGGCGCCAGCAGGCCTTTTATTTTTCAATATGTTTAATAATTCTTTATATTTTAATGATTGGTGCTCCAGCCTCGGCTGTCCGAGCAGGAATCATGGCTGGTCTTTTTCTTTTAGCTCAACATTTCGGCAGATTATCTTCAGCCTCCCGAACCATTGTTTTTGCCGCAACTTTTATGTTAGTTCAAAATCCTTTACTTTTAAGATTAGACATTGGCTTTCAGTTATCTTTTTTGGCAATAATGGGACTAATTTTTCTTCAACCGATTTTCTTAGATTTATTTAAAAAAATCCCTAATTTTCTTCAATTAAAAAATAATTTATCTGCAACTGTCTCCGCCCAAATTTTTACTTTTCCAATTCTAATTTACAATTTTGGTCAAATTTCAATAACCTCTCCCTTAACAAATATTTTGATTCTGCCATTAATACCTTTTCTTACAATTTTAGGATTTGTTTTCTCCTTTATTGGAATTTTCTGGCAGGGATTAGCTCAAATTCTATCTTGGCCCGCCTGGTTTTTTATCACCTACATTTTAAAAGTTATCGATGTTTCCTCAAAAATCCCTTTTACTTCTTTAGTTTTGAAAAATGTTCATTGGGGTTTTCTAATAATTTCCTATTTAATCTTAGGTGGTTTAGTTTTTTGGCTAAATCAAAAACGAAAATTAAAGTTTTTAAATTATTAATATGCTAAAATAAAACAATGGAAACCCTGAAATTTCCTGAAGCTTTTCTCTGGGGGACAGCTACTTCGGCTTATCAGGTAGAGGGCGGAATTGAAAAGTGTGATTGGTCAGAAGAATTTCCTGCTGGCCGTGCTTGTAATCACTATAATTTATATGAAAAAGATTTTGATTTGCTGAAATCTCTTAATCAAAATGCCTATCGATTTTCAATTGAATGGTCAAGGATTGAACCAGAAGAAGGGAAATTTGATGAAAGAGAAATCGAGCATTACCGAAAAGTTTTGCTGGCTTTGAAAAAAAAGAATTTTAAAGTAATGTTAACCTTACATCATTTTACTAGCCCTCTTTGGTTAGCAGAAATTGGTGGTTGGGAAAATCCAGAAGTCGTATTTTATTTTTTGAGATTTGCCAAAAGAATTTTTACTGAATATTTTGATTTTGTTGATTTCTGGATAACAATTAACGAACCCCTCGTTTTTGCCTCAGAGAGTTATTTAGACGGTACTTGGCCACCGAAGAAAAAATCTTTCTTTTCCTTATTAAATGTCATTAAAAATCAAATTGCCACCCATAAAAAAATTTTTGAAGAATTCCATAAAATTAAAAAAGATGTCAAAGTTGGAATTGCCAAAAATAATGCCCATTTCGAATCCTTCAATCCCAAATCTTATCTTGATAAATTCAATGTGAGAATAAATCGCTATTTTTGGAATGAATTTTTTCTAAATAGAGTCAAAAACTATTTAGATTTCATTGGTTTAAATTACTATTTCCACCAGAAAATAAAATTCCCTTCTCAAAATAAAAATGAAAATAAAGTTTTATCGGATATGAGTTGGGAAATTCATCCTGAAGGAATTTATCATGTTTTAAAAGAATTGAAAAAATATAAAAAGTCGCGGCACGCGTCGCTTCGCTCCGCTAACACCTCTCCCCAGACACCCTCGGTTTCTGGCACTCGCCCTGCTCGTTGTTTTCCTACACAGGGGAACACCCAGTTCCCCCGACCCCCCTCTGAATTTGGCACAAGTCAAATTCCGATTTATATTACTGAAAATGGTTTGGCTGATGCCAAAGATAAATTAAGAAAAGATTTTATAAAAAATCATTTATATTGGATTCACAGGGCCATTTCGGAAGGGATCGATGTTCGAGGATATTTTCACTGGTCTTTGATCGACAATTTTGAGTGGGCAAAGGGTTTCGAACCAAGATTTGGTTTAGTTGAAATCGATTATAAAACATTAGAAAGAAAACCCCGCCCATCTGCTTTTTATTACGCCAAAATCTGCAAGGAAAACACCTTGAAACTAACAACTAACAACTAACAACTTATTTATGTCTTGGCTTTTAGTTACTATTTTAGCTTATTTTTTCCTCGCAATCGTTTCTTTATTTGATCGCTATTTTTTAGTAGGTTCAATACCTAATCCCAAAGTTTATACTTTTTATGTGGGAGTTTTGTGGCTTTTAGTTTGTTTATTTTTGATTCCATTTGGAATAGTTTTACCAGTAACAGGCCTTATAATCTTGGGATTAGTGACAGGATTTATTAAAATTTTTGCGAATTTATTTTTATTTAAAAGCACAGCTATAAGCGAAGTTTCGCGAGCGGTACCAGCAATTGGAGGATTTTTACCTATTTTTTCTTTTATACTTTTTTTTCTTTATTTTCCTAAAGCTGAAATTTTAAATTTATCTCAGTTTATTGCTTTTATCCTCTTAGTTTTGGGGTCTGTTTTAATTTCGCTTAAAAAATTTTCTCCAAAATTTTTTACTTTTAAAACTCTGAAATACCCAATTTTATCTGCTTTTTTATTTGCCCTAGCTTTCTTTTTAACCAAAATTCTTTTTTTAAGAACGAGTTTTTTAAGCGGATTTTTCTTAATTCTAATTGGTGGGGGATTGGGGGCACTCAGTTTTCTTATTTTTTCTCAATTTAGGAAAAATATTTTTACTCAAAAATTTAACCAACAAATGTCAGGGATTTTCTTTCTCGGGCAGATTATCGGTGGGATAGGGGCAATCTTACAACAATATGCATTTTTTTTAGCGAAACCCAGTCAAATTCCCTTGATTAATGCTTTAGAAGGAATAATTTATATTTTTCTATTATTCTTTGTTTTCCTTTTATCTTTTTGGAGACCCTGGCTTTTGAAAGAAGAGATGCGAGGAATGACGCTTTTTCAAAAAATCATTGCTATTTTCTTTATTGTGGTTGGTTTAGCGATCTTAACCATAAGATAAAAACTGGAGAGAACGGTTCTCTGCCAAATGGAAATACTATGATGGCAACATTTAAAAAGGTTTTAAAAAGGATTCTATTAATTTTTTTATTTTTATTTTTGATCTTTTTAGGATATCTTCTCATTGGTTCCGCTCCTCGGGCAAAAGAAATTACTTGGGGAGTGAATTTTTCTCAAAAGCACGCAAAGGATTTGGGATTAAATTGGAAAGAAACCTTTTTGGCTTTACTTGATGATTTGGGAGCCAGAAATTTTAAGATCGCTGCCCATTGGGATTTAATTGAACCAGAAGATGGTAAGTTTTATTTTGATGATTTAGATTGGCAGATTAACGAGGCCGAGAAAAGAGATGCTAAAGTTTTTTTAGTTATCGGTATGAAAACAACAAGATGGCCAGAATGTCATATACCCGAGTGGGCGGTAAATTTAGAAAAAGAAAAACAGCAAGAAAGGATTTTAAGAATGTTAGAACAAATTGTTTTAAGATACGGAGGAAGGATTTCTATTTGGGCTTGGCAGGTGGAAAACGAACCCTTCTTTCCTTTTGGAGTTTGTCCCTGGGTTGATAAAAAATTTGTCAAAAAAGAGGTCGATTTGGTAAAATCACTCGATTCTCAAAAAAGGCCAGTAATCATAGCTGATAGCGGCGAAGGTTCCTTTTGGGTTCAGGCTGCTCAATTAGGCGATATTCCTTCCACTACAATGTATAGGAAGGTTTGGTTTAGACAGATTGGTCATTATATCCGTTATCCTTTACCACCGGTTTTTTATTGGCGAAAAGCCCAAATTATTAAATTCTTTTTTGGCAAAAAAGTAATTTGTGGTGAACTTCAGGCAGAGCCCTTCGGTCCGAAACTGTTATATGATTTACCCTTGTCAGAACAAGAAAAAACAATGAATTTAGAACAATTTAAGAAAAATATTGAATTTGCAACCAAAACAGGATTTGATACATTTTATTTATGGGGTAGCGAGTGGTGGTATTGGATGAAAATAAAACAAAACAGGTTGGAAATTTGGGATGAAGCAAAAAAATTGTTTTAAATTATTTATTCGGGAATACAACCTTCGGTACACGCTCGCAAGCCCCAGCGAGTCTCGCTCGCTCATTGTCCTCGGCTCGCTCTCTCACTTTGTTCGAACTATGCCCGCTCGCCTGCGGATGGTCCCGAAAGTTGATTCCCTCTTAAATATGATTTCAATTATCGTCCCAACTTTAAATGAAGAAAAATACCTTCCTTCTTTGCTTGATTCGATCCGAAATCAAAATTTTAGAGATGTGGAAATAATCATAGCTGATGCTGGTTCGAAAGATAAAACAGTTAAAATTGCTCAAAATTTCGGTTACAAAATTATTAAAGGCGGATTACCGGCAAAAGGAAGGAATGAGGGGGCAAAAGTAGCCAAAGGTGATTTATTTTTATTCTCGGATTCCGATCTTATTTTGCCCGAATTTTTTTTGGAAAGAACTCTGAAAGAATTTGAAGCAAGAAATTTGGATGTAGCCAGTTTCTGTTTGGAGCCTTTTACCCGCCAAAATTTTACGCAGCAAAACTTAGGCGGGCGAGCAAAAAACGAATTTAAAAAGTTGTTGTTCGATATTTTTTATAATTTACCAATTTTAATTTCAGAAAAATTTTTAGCTCACGGATCTCAAGCAATTTTAGTTAAGAGAGAAATTTTTGAAAAAGTTGGGGGTTTTGATGAAGATATTAAATTTGCCGAAGACCATAGTTTTGTCAGAAAATCCAGAAAAATTGGAAGGTTCGGGGTTTTAAGAAAAGTTCGAGTTTTGAGTTCTTTAAGAAGATTCGAAAAAGAAGGGTGGATTAAAACCTATTTTAAATATTTTTTGGCTGAAATTTATATGATATTTTTTGGTGATATTAAAAAGGATATTTTCAAATATAAATTTGGTCAATTTTAATAAAACGAGGTATAATAAAGAAGTATGGCAAACCCAGAAATTCAAAATTTTTTAGGGCAAGGTGAGAAAAAAGAATTTTTGAGTACCCCTGAATCAAAATTCTGGAAAAGAAAAAGATTTTTTGGTTTTTTACTATTGACTATTTTTCTATCTTCAATTTTTGGATTTTTAGCCGGGATAGTTTCGGGGAACTATTTTTATTCCCAAATAAGAGATTATCTCCAGAAACTGGGTATTGGATTACCTCAATCAAAAGTTAGCGAGAAGGAAAATAATACTTATGTTCCTCAAAGTTCTCAGGAAGCAGAAATTATTAATGTCGTTAAGCAAGTTTCACCAGCTGCGGTTTCGATTGTTATTACCAAAGACGTTCCCAAGTATGTTAGTCCCTTTGAAGGATTCCCTTTCTTTGAATTACAGGTTCCTGGAGAGATGGAAAAAAAGGAAGTGGGTGGAGGGACAGGATTTATCATTTCTCCTGACGGAATGATTTTGACCAATAAACACGTTGTTTTAGACAAAGAAGCCGAGTATACGGTTTTGACTAACGATGGCAAAAAATTTCCAGCCAAAGTTTTAGCCCGAGATCCTACCCAAGATTTAGCAATAATCAAAATCGAAGGAAACGATTTTCCAGTGGTTCAACTTGGCAACTCTGATAGTTTACAAATTGGCCAGACCGTCATTACCATTGGCAATGTCTTGGGAGAATTTCGAAATTCAGTTTCAGTGGGAGTAATTTCCGGCTTAGGGAGGACAATTTCGGCTTCAGGCGGCAGTTTTTATGAAACGATCGAAGATGTTATTCAAACTGATGCTGCAATTAATCCCGGAAATTCTGGGGGGCCTCTTTTGAATCTGAAGGGGGAGGTGATTGGTATAAATACCGCCATGGCCAGCGGAGCGGAAAACATCGGTTTTGCTCTCCCCATAAATAAAGCCAAAAAAGCCATTGAACAGGTAAAAACTCTGGGCAAAATCGTTTATCCCTTTTTAGGAGTGAGATACGTGCTAATTACCGATGAAATCCAAAAGCAAAACAATTTGCCAGTAAATTATGGCGCCTGGGTAAAAGAAGGTGATCAGGGAGAGGCGGCCGTAACGCTAGGTTCAGCCGCTGATAAAGCAGGAATTAGAGAAGGAGATATCATTTTAGAATTTAATGGCGAAAAAATTACAACCGAAAATTCTTTAGCTAAAATCATAATGAAACATAATCCCGGAGACAAGGTGACATTGAAGATTTTAAGAGGCACTCAGGAAAAAATTATTGAAGTAACTTTGGACGAAAGAAGCGAATAAAATATCGTTCGGTAAGCTGTTTCCAGGGCACGCAGTCAGTCGTCCCACCGAGACGACTGCTGCTCGTCTCTCGATTTGGCTCTCCCGCCAAAGTCGGAAACCATGGCCGCGAAACCTCCGAGGCGTCCTTGTCAGCAGCTACCTCACTTAAAATGTTCTAAAAAATTACTCTTTTCGCCTAAGAATTTTTCCGAGGATTTACCTCGGTTTTTTTATTTGGCTTGACAATTGATTTTTCTAAAAATTTATATTAAAAAGGAATTGAATACTATGAACGGTGCCAATCTCACCCATAAAGCCCAAGAAACAATCTTGCAGGCGCAATCAATTGCCCAGGAAAAAGGACAACAGCAAATCGATGCCCTGCATTTGTTTTACTCAATTTTGTCTCAAGAAGGGAGCATTGTTTTAACAGTTTTGCAGAGATTAGGAGTTGATATTGAAAAATTAAAAAAACAGGTTGAATTTTCTTTAGATAAAATTCCGGTCGTTTATTCTCCTCAGGCCTTTGGGCAATTTTATTTGACTCAGGATATGGCTCGAGTTTTAGATCGAGCCAGACAAGAAGCCCTGAAAATGGGTGATGAATTTATTTCGATTGAACATTTATTTTTGTCTCTCTTAACAGTCGAAACAAAAGCCAAAGAGATTTTGGATCAGGCAAAATTTGTCCAGCCAGGCGGTACGACAACTTTAGAAATTGGCAAATTAAATTATGAAGATTTCTTAAAAGTTTTAGCCAAAATTCGTGGCGGAGTCAAAATTACCGATCCGGAGCCGGAATCGAAATATCAAGTGATTGAAAAATATGCCCAAAATTTAACTGAATCTGCTCGTCAGGGAAAACTAGATCCAGTTATTGGTAGAGAAAATGAAATTCGAAGATTAATGCAAGTTCTTTCCAGAAGAACAAAAAATAATCCGGTTTTAACCGGTGAGGCCGGCGTGGGGAAGACAGCCGTGGTTTGGGGCTTGGCTCAAAGAATTGTCAAGGGAGATGTCCCCGAAAGTTTAAGAGATAAAGAAATTATCGCTTTAGATTTAGGAGCTTTGGTGGCCGGAACCAAATATCGAGGGGAATTTGAAGACAGGGTCAAGGCTCTCCTTCGAGAGTTGAATCGAGCGGCTAGCAGATATATTTTATTTATAGATGAACTTCACACTTTAGTTGGAGCAGGTGCGGCTGAAGGAGCGATTGATGCCTCCAATTTATTGAAACCAGCTTTAGGCCGGGGCGAATTAAGGGCAATTGGGGCTACCACTTTAAAAGAATATCAAAAATATATTGAAAGAGATCCGGCCTTAGAAAGAAGATTTCAACCAATTTATGTTGCTGAACCTTCAATTGAAGATACCATTGCCATTTTGAGAGGGCTGAAAGAAAAATACGAATTACATCACGGAGTGAAAATTGAAGATTCGGTTTTGGTCGCCTGCGCTCAGTTGGCTGCTCGATATATCACCGATCGATTTTTACCGGACAAAGCCGTTGATTTAATGGATGAGGCAATGTCAGCTTTGAGATTAGAGATGGAATCAGAACCCGAAGAACTGGATAAATTAAAAAGGGAAATTCAAAAATTTGAAATCGAAAAAGCCGCCTTTAAAAATGAAAAATCTCCAACGACCAAAAGAAAATTAAAAGTTATTGAACGAACTCTGGCTGATTTAAGCGAGAAAGCCAGAGATTTGGAACTGAAATGGAAAACGGAACAAGAATTGATTGGAAAAATTAAAAATTTTAAAAAAGAAGTTGATAACTTAGATTCTCAACTGGAGTTTACTCAAAGAGAGGCCGACTTTCAAAAAGTGGCTGAAATTAAATATGGGAAAATACCTGCTCTTCAAAAAGAAATCAGGGAGACCGAAAAGAAATTAGTCAAAATTCAAAAGAAACACAAAATTATCCAAGAAGAAGTGGTCGAAGAAGATGTGGCCCAAGTGGTTTCAAAATGGACTGGAATTCCAGTGACTAGATTAATAGAAGAAGAGGCGAGGAAACTGGAGAAAATGGAGGAAATCTTGAAAAAGAGAGTGGTTGGCCAAGATGAAGCTATTTCAGCGGTGGCAAATGCCATTCGGCGATCTCGGGCCGGCATTTCAGAAGAAAAAAGACCTTTGGGATCTTTTATGTTTTTAGGTCCCACTGGAGTAGGAAAAACGGAGCTCGCCCGGGTTTTGGCTGAATTTTTGTTCAATGATGAAAACGCTCTAATTAGTTTAGATATGTCAGAATATATGGAAAAACACACCGTTTCTAAAATGATAGGTTCACCTCCTGGTTATGTTGGTTATGAAGAAGGAGGACAATTAACCGAGAAAATTCGAAGAAGACCTTATTCAGTTGTGTTGCTTGATGAAATTGAAAAAGCCCATCCTGAAGTTTTTAATATTTTGCTCCAGATTTTAGAAGATGGAAGATTAACCGATGCCAAGGGCAGGGTAGCTTCTTTCAAAAATACTATTTTAATTATGACTTCAAATGTGGGTTCAGAATACATTGCCCAAATGGGCCAAATCGGTTTTACTGCTGAAAAAGAAAAAGCCCAGCGCGACTCATTGAAAGAAAAAGTTTTGGAAGCCTTGAAAGAACAATTCCGTCCTGAATTTTTGAACAGAGTCGATGAGATTATTATTTTTAATTATCTTGGAAAATCGGAAATCACAAAGATTGTAGAATTGGAATTGGAAAAAGTCAAAAAAAGATTAGAGGATAAAAAAATTAAAATTGAAGTCAGTCGATCGGTTAAAGAACTTTTGGCTGAAAGAGGATTTGACCAAAATTTGGGAGCCAGACCACTAAAAAGAGTAATCCAAAAATCAATTTTGGACCCCCTTTCTTTAAAAATTGTTTCTGGTGAAATCGAAGAAGGGGATAGCGTTTTCGTTGATTTGGAGGCAGGAAAAATTATTTTTAAAACTCACAAAGGTTTAATTAAAACAGCAAAAGAAAGAGAAAAAATCTCTGTTTAAATACCGTGGTAAAAGAAATCTTTAAAATTGTCGCCATTTTTGTAATAGGTATGGTTGGCGGAATTTTTGCCGATCAAATTTTCTGGCCCTATTTTGTTGAAAGGCCACTTTTCTATCAATATCGATTAGAGAAAGCCCCGGTTTATGTAACGGAAAGAAAAGAAGTTTTTATTCAAGAAAATGCGGCCTTAATTGGAACGATTGAAAAGGTCAAAAATTCGGTGGTCGGAATAAGCGCTAAATCTAAAACCGGAAAGATTCTAGAAGGTTCGGGTTTAGTTTTAACCTCTGACGGTTTAATTTTAACTTTGACCGATTTAGTTCCTCAAAATTATGAAATAAAATTATTTTTTGGTGAAAAGGAACTTACACCGAAAGTTTTACAACGAAAAAACAATTTGGCATTGTTAAAAATTGAGGAGAAAAATCTAAAAACTGTTTCTTTTGCTGATTTTGAAAAAATAAAATTGGGAGAAAGAGTTTTTTTGTTAGGATTAGTTTCTGAAAATAATTTACAAAAAATAATAGTTAACGAAGGAATTATTAAATCCTTTGATGAAAATTTAATCCAAACCAATATCTCCGAAAATAAACTTTTGCAGGGGAGTTCTTTATTTAATATCGAGGGTCAATTGGTGGGCCTGAACACAATCGATAAAGAAGGAAAAATTACAGCTATTTCCATCAAGGAAATTAGAGAATTTATTGGATTTTAATCTTCATCCAGGGGAAATTTTGAAAATTATTGCTTCCGGGGGCGTTCGACCCCCCTTTTTAATTTATCCACAGATTGACAAGTCAAAGATGTGTTAAAATATCTTAAAATAAGCAATCTCGACTATCGCGATGTGGATTAAACTTAGAAAAAAGTATATTAATCTTCAAGAAGCAGCCAGAACTTCTGGTTATTCTTCGGATTACATCGGTTGTTTGATCCGAAATGGCAAAATTAAAGGAAAAAAGATTTATACTAATGCTTCTTGGCAAGTTTCTTCCAAAGAAATAATGGAATATTGCCGAAAAAATAAGGGTCTCGACATTCGAGACACTCTTTTGTTGAAGAAAAAAGATCTTTTTCTTAAAGAAGCGGCTCAAATTTCTGGTTATGCTCCTGATTATATTGGTTATTTGATCAGAAAAGGGAAAATTCCAGGCAAAAAAGTTTATTCTGGTCCGGCTTGGTTAACAACTGAAAAAGCAATAAAAAAATATCAGGAAAAATCAGAAATTAAAAATGAAAAGTTAAAAATTGGAAGCGTTCGAGAACAACCTATAACTAGATTAGTTTATGATATTTTCCCACCAGAAAAAATCCAAAAGGCAGCCAGAGAGATTACGGGATGGAAACCTTACAAAACTAAATTTGAGAAAATTTTTGCCCTCGGCTGGCGTTTAGTTTTAGTCGTGACCATTTTATTTCTATTGATTGGAATTGGACCAACTGAAATTTTTCAAAGAGTAATCGACGCCTTTACTCCCCAAGAAACGAAGACGATCAATTTTTATGGTACTCTTTGTGAAGGTGACCCCGAAGGAATCCCTGCGGGATCATACGGGGCAAGCTGGCAAAATCATAAAAACGTTGAAGGCGAACCAAATATTTCTGCCGACGGAGATTTTAATTCTTTTTCTGAAGCAAATTCAGCGGTTTATCAAGGTGGTTCTTCAAGTTTGGTTTGTCAAAATTTTAATACTAACAACGAGTTAAAAAACCTTCAATTTCAATCTGCCAAAATTAAATTTTCCTTTGCCATTGGAGAAAAAAAAGCTGAATTTACACCTTTATTAGAGACGCCGAGTTCTGAGGAAACTCCTCCTGAAATTCCGCCGCCTGAACCAGTATCCCCACCAGCAGAAGGAACAGAACCAGAAGTAATCCCAAGCGAAAACACAACACCGAATGAAGAAGATTTAATTCAACCACCCCAGGGAACAGAAACAAAACCTGAAAAACAAGAAGAAACAATACCACAGCCAGAAGAAACACCTAAAGAAGAATCTTCGCCAAGTAGTTTTTTAGATAAAATAAAGAATTTTTTTGGAATTTTAGTAACAAAAGCTCAAGAAGATATTCCATTAATTGAAACCACCACCCCACCAATAGACACTAATGAAAATATTAGTGGTGAAATTCTTCCGAACATAGATGCTAAAATCATTATTTGGTATTCCTTTGATGGTGAAACTTGGTGGCAATTAGATACAATTTCCTCTTATCCGCTGTCTAACTTTTTAAATGGCGGATATTTTTCTTTTGATGCTCCATTTTTGAAAAATTGGGATGATATTAAAAATTTGAAGATTAAATTTGAAGGAGTTATCGGCGGAGAAACAAATTTCACTGCTTATTTAGATAGCGTTTGGATTGAGGCAACTTATAGTGAGCAAAAAGAAAAAATTGAGGAGCCAAAGAAGATATTCAAAATTAAAATCAAAGATAACTCCCTGGTAATGACGCAATTTGAAAATAGTTTTTCAATTAATGAAGAACCAACTTTTGTGATTTCTGAGCCAGAATTACCAGTTGAAGAACTGATTAAAACTGAAAAAGGAGAAATTATTGAAGAAATGCCAGGGCCCCAAACTCCGGAAACAAAAAAAAGCATTTTAGAAAATGTTAAAGAAAAAATTTTAGAACCAATTATTGATTTGGTGACACCTGAAGTCGGTGCCCAAGCAAAAAATATAAAAACAAAAATTTTTGGGCCAGATGGGGCTGAACTTAGTATCTTGCCAACAATTAATTCTATTTTTGTAAATGGAAAGGAAGAATCTGAAATAAAAATTCCAAAGTCGGATAGAGAATTTCGCCCCGGGCTTTATAAATTAGAAATAGAGTTTGAAACAAAAGATGCGATTTATGTTTTAGAACAAGATTTTTCTTGGGGGGTTTTGGCAATAAATACCAATAAATCGATTTATCTTCCTGGCGAAACAGCTTATCTTCAGATGGCTGCGCTTAACGAAGATGGCCACACTATTTGCGACGCCAATCTTCAACTGGAAATCACTTCTCCTTCAGGTAAAATAGAAATTCCTGAAGTCAAAACATCGGGCGACTGCGGGCCAGATAATGTAACCCAAAAGCCAGATTATTTTGCCTATTATCAAGTTGAGGAAGTAGGAACTTATAAAATGCAATTAAAGAATCTTAATAATGGTTATGAAATTTCTGAGTCTTTTGAGGTTCGGGACTCCGTAACTTTTGATGTTGAAAGGATTGGGCCGACCAGGATTTATCCGCCAGCGAGTTACGAAATGAAAATGATTGTCAAAGCCAATCAGGATTTCACTGGTCAAGTTATTGAGCCAGTACCACCAGATTTTGAAATTATAGAAACGGGTGGCAGCAGACAAGAAACAAAAGACGAGGAGAAATTGATTATTTGGGATGTAGATTGGAAAAAGGGTGAAAGCTACGAATTAAGCTATCAATTCGATGCGTCGGATATCAGTCCCTACCTTTATCTCCTCGGGCCTTTAGAAATCGGCCAATTTAAAGAAGCTAGATTTTGGCAGATTGCTGCTGATACTACATCTGGGCCAAATAATCCAGGGACAACTGCTAACGTTGATTATGGAGGTGGCAATGCTTGGGCAAATACAGATTGTGTTAAATCGCATGACACTAGTCGGGCTACCGTCACTATGGCTCAGGGTGTTAATAGCGATTATATCTGGACCACCAACTTTGGCTTTAGTCTCACATCGTGCGCCTCGATCGATGGCATTAAGGTCGAGGTAGAGCGTAATGGTCCTGTTTCACTTACTATTTATGACGCATCAGTGAGGATAATTCAAGGAGGCAGTGTGGTTGGTACCGAAAAAGCTGATGCCACCGACTGGCCTGTCGCCGAAGCTTATTTTACTTACGGAGGTACCACTGATAAATGGGGCGCAACTTGGGTATGCTCAGATATTGATGGAAATGCTAACTTTGGAGTAGCTGTCGCTGCCAGTAACCAGAACACAGGAAGTAGACAAGCCCGAGTTAATCATATCAGGATCACTGTTTATTATACGCAAGTATCAGGTATCACTGTTTCTGGCAATGCCTATGCTGACGAAGCAACAACTTTTTGGAGTGCATGCAATGGCTCAACCCAAAATATCAGTCTGGCGGTTAATGGCACGGTAGTTCAAACTGCTAGTTGCGTCAATGGGACCGGTGTTTATTCATTTACCGGAGTGACAGTTGCAGCGGGTAATGAGGTTGCGGTTTTTATGAACGCAACCGATAAAGGGACAGCAGCAACCGTAGCTAAAGATGTTTCTACTACACCGATCACTCTCAACCCGAGAAAGGGCAGAGTCTGGGTAAAAGAGGAAGCGAGCGCTCCCAGTAATATCACTAACACCCTTCTTCATAAATCCGATAAAGCCGTTGCCGACTGCGGTAATGTTCCATATACAATCAGCGACGTCACTAACGCCTTAACAGTTGATGATACTTATAAAATAGTTATTGAAACTGGAAAAACCTTTGCCCCGGACGGGAATGTGACAACGCCGGCAATGGAGATTATGGCTACCGCTACATATACTGCCGGCTCCTATACTTTGATATTAAGTTCCACTGGTTCTGGCACGACCTGTACAGCAGACGCCGGAACCATGATGCCTCTTTGTATAGTAGCTGGGGGAGTTTTTACTGCCAGTACGGATACGGTTCAATATAGTGCAACAACTGGTAGTCTAACCGTAGCAGTAGCAACTTATAATAATTTGACTTTAAGTAATACCAGCGGAACTGATACTGCCGGAGGCATTATCACCGTGAACACTGCTCTTACCACTACAGCCAGCGGCACCTTGGATATGGACACTTACCAGCTGCTTGGCGCTTTCACTCCGACCAATGGAGGCACCCTAAAGACATCAAGTACAGCTGATCCAGCCATTCCAACAGGTAAGACCTGGACCGGAACAGTCCAATTTGCTCTTGCTACTGGTGGGCAGTATGTCCCAGCCGGAACATATACTACCTTAACATTCAGTAATACCAGCGGAACTGATACTGCCGGAGGCGCATTAGCAACAACCACATTCAATACCACGGCTGGCGGAACTGTTAACATGGCAACTTATGCCCTTACTGCAACTACTGTAAGCCATGCTGGTATATTACAGACTCAAAATACATCAGCTGCACCAATTCCAACAGGTAAGACCTGGGGTGGAACGGTAGATTATAGAGGGGATGGAGCTATGACTATTGTCGCAGGAACCTATTATGACCTTCTAGCAGGTGTTAATGCTACCTTGACTACCGACAGAATTTATACTTTAGGTGGCGATACGACAATTACTCATGTCTTGACTGTTGGACCAACTTCAGGGGTCAATATTCTATATCTTGCTGGCTCCACTTATACTTTGACCCTTTCTGGTTCTGGCACTCCTTTTGTAATTAATAGTAGTGGAACCTTCACTGCCTCAAGTTCAACGGTAAAGTATACAGGTACTGCTGCCACCAATATTACTGCCACCACCTACAATAATTTAGAACTTTCACCATCATCGTCTGCAACCGCAACTTTATATCCAAATGGAAATGTTTCAGTAGTGCTTACTCCATATCCAATAGACCGAGCAAATTGGGACTGTGTAAATGAAACACCAGCAGATGATACTGATTACGTAGGCGAGATAGACCAAACTACATTTCAAGATGATTTATACACAACACCATCGCCATCTATTCCAGCGGGTTCAACGATCAACTCAGTTACAGTTTATTTTCGTGTGGAGAAAAGTGGCACAAAGGTAAGTTCTGCCAGACCAAGAATAAGAGCATTAGCACAGACTATAACAGATGGAACAGCGGTTGGATTAGATGACGTTTGGGCAAACAAAAGTCAAAGCTGGACAACAAATCCGCAGACGGGCGTGGCGTGGACAGTTGATGAAGTTAATGACTTGGATATTGGTGTAGGAATGCGTCAGACATTAATCGGAGAAACATCTGGGCTTTGCTCTCAACTTTATGCGGTGGTTGATTATGTGCCAACTTACACTTTAGGAACTGCTGCTTCCCAAAATATTACCACTAATGGCTATTTGACTATTGGCGATGGAACAAATCCCGTCTCTGTTACTGCTGCTACCAACGACCCCAACTTAAATATTGATGGTGATTTAACAATTTCTGCAAATGCTACTCTAACTGCTTCTGATTCTGGTTCAGCCACCTTTACTGTCGCTGGCAACTGGTTAAACTCAGGCATCTTTACCCATTCAAATGGAACAGTCACTTTTGATTCCTCAACTACCGGAAAAACCATTAATAATGGTAGCTCCTCTTTCTATAATGTCATCTTTAATAATGCTACTGGTGGCTGGTCGTTTTCAGCAACTGGGACAATCTCTAATAACCTGACCATGACTGCGGGAACACTTTCTTCTGGAGGCACTCCTTATAATATTACTGTTAACGGAGGAAGTGTAGTTTGTGGAGTAACTTGCGGAACGATTAATCTCACCGGAGCAATCTTTAATCTAAATGGTACTGGTAATTTTGGTTCTGATGGTTTGAATCCCAACTGGACTTTTTACGATCTCACCTTTGGAAGTGGTTCATCTGGCACCACTACTAGTCAAGGCGGGGGAACTGTTACTGTTTCTCATATTTTAACTATCTCTACCAGTCAAACTTTGAATGCTGGTTCCAAAGTCTGGACACTATCTGGCGCTGGAACACCTTTTTCAATTTCTGGAACTTTTACTCCTTCAACCTCAACTGTTGTTTATTCTGGTTCTTCTACTACCAATGTTACCTCAACCACTTACTACAATCTTAATATTGGCGGGGCAACTACCACTGCTACTTATACAGCCGCAGGCAACATCACAGTTAATTCGGTCCTGACCATTGTCTCTTCCTCCGGCACCAACACTTTCAATGCTTCTTCTTATACTATTACCCTAGCAGGCGCTGGAATACCATTTGTCATTACTGGAACTTTTACTCCTTCAACCTCAACTGTTGTTTATTCTGGTTCTTCTACTACCAATGTTACCTCAACCACTTACTACAATCTTAATATTGGCGGGGCAGGTACCACCACTACTTACACAGCAGCCGGTGACATCACTGTTACCAATGTTTTAACCATCGTTACTTCTTCTGGCACCAATACCTTTGACGCCTCTAATAAAACTATTACTTTATCAGGCACTGGAACTCCTTTTGTTATTAATACTTCTGAAGTTTTTACTGCTAATACTTCAACAGTAAAGTATACGGGTACCGCAGCTACTAACATTACCGCTACTATTTACAACAATCTCGAACTTGTACCTTCATCATCGTCTGCAACAGCAACTTTATATCCAAACGGAGCAGGAGACGAAACGACCCTGAGTCCCTATCCAACCGCACCCAACTGGGACTGCGTTAATGAAACACCAGCTGACGATACTGATTATGTAAGCGAGACAGACCAAACTTTCTTTCAAAGCGACTTATATACAACGCCTTCGCCATCTATTCCAACGGGTTCAACGATTAACTCAGTAACAGTTTATTTTCGTGTGGAGAAAATCGGCACAAGGACAAGTTATGCCAGCCCAAGAATAAGGGCTTTAGCGCAGGAATCAACAATCGGAACGGCAGTTACATTAACAGATGGTGTTTGGGCAAATGAAAGCCAAACCTGGACAACAAACCCAGTAACAAGTGCGGCCTGGACAGTTAATGAAGTTAATGACTTGGATATTGGTATTAATCTAAAGCAATCAACAACTGGAGAAACAAGTGGGCTTTGTTCTCAACTTTATGCGGTGATTAATTATACACCAACTTATTACACTTTAGGAACCGCTGCTTCCCAAAATCTTCCCACTAATGGCTATTTGACTATTGGCGATGGAACACACCTAGTCACTGTTACTGCTGATACTAATGATCCGACCCTGGATGTTAATAGCAACTTTACTATCTCAGCCAGTGCCACTTTTATTGCTTCAGCTACCGGAACCTTTATTGTTGGCGGGAACTGGTCAAATTCAGCGACAGGAACCTTTACTCATTCAAGCGGTACAGTTACTTTTGATGCTACAACCACTGGAAAAACTATTTCTGACGGAGGCGATGAATTTTATGACCTTCAATTTACCGGCGATAGTGGTGGCTGGACTTATACTGATGGCGCTTCAACCGCCCCTCACTCAACAACAGTTGACTGCAGTAGTTGTGTTGCTACTTTTGTTAACGCTAAAACCGGAACTAGTCCTACTGTAACTGACGGAACCTTGAATGTTGATTGGTATCTGGGAGTCCGGGTAATTGATGCTGCTTCAGACCCAGTAGACCCAATTGAGGATATTGTTGATGGCGATGTCACGATTTCAGAAAATACTGCTCCCGGCGATGGCGGGCCATATTCAACAATTTGGAAATATAGCGGGGGATGGGGCGATCCAGCTGCTTCAAAAACAACCAGTACTGATGGTGATGGTAATAATCCCCAACCAAATAATACTGGCGCAATTAGAGTAAGAGAGTATAGCATGACTGCTTCGGCTAGCTGTCCAGGAGCTGGTTGTACTCTTTACAAATATAATTTACAAATTGCCTGGCAATCTACTTACGGCGAATACAATTACTATACTGATCATGGTCAGAATTATCTTACTTCCTGTTGGGCAGGAACAAGCAATGCTTGTTCCAATGACACAACCGATGACGATGTTATCGGTTCTAGTTGGTATCGAAGCACTATTGGGACAATGAATACTCCTTATGTAACAGTGAATGAACCACCAACTAATGGTTCTTGGTATATTGGAATGTTTAAGGGTTTAGAGGTAACAATTACCGGCACTTCAATTGGTTTTGGAACTTTGGATGCTACAAATAATTTCACTGCTCAAATTGACAGCGGAACAACAATTACGGTTACTACCTCTGCCACTTCAGGTTATATCGTCACTGCCTGGGAAACTCAGTTGATGACCTGTTCGGCGGCTAACTGCGGCGTAGAGACAACCATTCAAAATTTCACTTACTGTGATTATAGTAATCCCTGTCTTTGGGCTACCCTTTGCAAGGATAATGCCAACTATTGTGGTTTTGGATTCACTTCAAATGACCCGGAAGTTGGAGGCGAGAGTAGTAGATATGGCGGTGGCACAGAATATACTTACTTTCCAAACGATTCGGCAAATCCAGTTCGAGTGATGGATTACGGTGGTCCAGTTAGTAGTAAGTCATATTCGATTACTTATCGAATTTCTGCTTCTCTAATTCAACGTCCCGGCCCCTACAGCACCACCATCGTCTACATCATCACCGCCCAATATTAAGCAAACGAGGCCCGTCCTCGTATAATTTTCATGCCATATCGAAAACAACAATTTATTAACGGAGAAATTTATCATATTGTTGTTCGAGGAATCGATAATAACCTAATTTTCAAGGATATAGACGATTATTATCGTGGAATTTTTTCTATCTATGAATTTAATAACACTAGACCAGTTTCAATTTTTCAAAGACGTCACGAAATTCAAACCCAGAAAAAGCTTTTACGAGGACGGGCCTCGTACAAACCTACAGATGAGAGAGATACATTAGTAGAAATTTTGGCCTTCTCTTTTATGCCAAATCATATTCATTTAGCATTGAAACAAATAAAGGAGGGCGGAATTGTTAAATTTATGAGAAAAGTTGGTACTGGTTACGGTGGATATCTTAATCGAAAATATGGTCGCAAGGGTTATGTTTTCCAAAATAGATTTTTAGCAGTTCATATTAAAACCGAAGAACAATTAAAGACAGTATTTGTGTATATTCATACTAACGCCGTTTCCTTAATAGAACCAAAATGGAAAGAAATAGGAATTAAAGAGCCAAATAAAATAATTAAATTTTTAGAAGATTACAAATGGTCAAGCTACCCTGATTATATTAACAAAAATAACTTTCCTTCGGTAACTGAAAGAGACCTTATTTTAAAAGTAATGGGCGGAGAGGAGGGTTGCAAAAATTTTATTGAGGGATGGATAAAACACAAGGTCGAAATTAAGGAATCTCCCGAACTCGCTTTAGAATAAATATACGAGGCCCGTCCTCGTTAACTTTTTATGGAGAAAAGAGTTTTTAAAAAGAATTGGTTAAGTTTTACTGGGATAATTTTTTTAGTATTTACATTTCTTCCTTTTTTAGCGAAAGCGGAAAATGAAATTAAATTATTTGTTTCGCCAGAACTTTTTGAGTTGGAAGTTAAACGCGGGCAAATTTCAGAAGATAAAATAAGAATTTATAATAAAAGCGAGGTACCGGTGCCAATCGAAGTAACCGTAACTAATTTTGGAGCTCAGGAAGAATCAGGGACAATAACTTTTTTTGAAGAGCCGGCAAAAAGAGTAGGGGAAGAAGACGATATTTCTTATAATCCTCGAAAATGGATAAAAATTGAAAATCCAAATTTTATTTTAGATCCGGCAGAAATTGAAGAAGTAAAATTTAAAATTGAAATTCCAGAAAATGCTGAACCCGGGGGTCATTATGCCGTAGCCCTTTTTGAACCAAAATTACCCTCTTTTTATTTTGAGAAAGGAGCTGTTCAGGCCATTCCCAAAATTGGAGTATTATTTCTGTTTTCAGTAAAAGTTGAAGGATTGGAAAGAACAGCCGAACCCCCGACAATTGTTGAACTTTCGATTCCAGAAAAATTTCATTTAAAAAAAATCGAAGAAATTTTATTCAGAGTAGTCCGGGCAGCGGAAAAAGAAAAATTCTCTATTGTTGAAACAAGCCATTTACCATTCGCTCTCTCAGTCAAAAATAACAATATTTATCATATTAAACCCGAAGGGAAATTGGAGGTTTTAAAGGGAAATGGTAAAATAGTAGGGGAGACAGAAATTAAAGAAACAACGATTTTACCTGGCAAAACAAGAAAATTTCCAGTTGAATTCAAACCAGATTTACCCGGAATCTTCAAAAAATACTTACCGGCTTCAATTTCTAATTTTATTTCTCAGAATTGGCTTTTTGGACAATATAAAGCGCATTTATTCTTAAAAACAGAAGATAATATAATCGAAAAAGATATTGAATTTTGGGTTTTTCCCTGGAAAGTTATTTTATCCACATTCTTGATTGTTTATCTTTTTTTGGCACTTTTGATAAAATATAGAAAGAGAATTAAATCTGCGGTTTTCATATTATTTAGAAAATCCTAATCATTGACAGATTATGCGGGGGGGGGTGATAATGAAATTAGACGAAATTATCTAAAATAAAAAGGTCGAAAAATAAAATAGAAATTTATCGAAATTAAGAAAATGCCAAAGATAGTCAAAAAATACGGAAAAATTACTTTGGTTTTGGGCTTGATTTTAGTGTTGGTGGTAATGTATGTGACAATTTTACCAACACAAGCATCAGGTACGCTACCAAACAGGAGTGTAACCATTAGTAATTCTACACCAGGTGCAACCGGTGTTGATTATGCATTTAAAGCAGATTTTACCGCAAGTACGATTAAGTGTATTGAGGTTGTTTTTTCTGCTACAGCAGTTACAAATGGAATGGTTACAACTTCAGCTACTCAGGGTGCGGCTGCTGATTGGGGCGGAACTCCTTTCACTAAAGCCACTTGGGCAGACATCGAAAAAGCAACTAATGGAACAGTCCGATTTTGGGATGCAACTGGTGAGGCCGGAGCTTCTGCAGCAAAATTTGGTATCGGAACCATTACAAATCCTTCAGCCTTAGCTTATTCCGCCAAAATTAATACTTATGCCCCTGGATCTTGTACTGATGCTGCTACCTGTTGTACTGGTACAAAAACTGATGAAGGGACAGTGGTGTTTGCAATTGTTTCTGGAGTTGCAGTTTCAGCAACCGTCGGTGAATACTTGACTTTTACAATTGGAGATGCTGATATTGGCTTTGGGTCGTGGACTGCGGGCTCAACCGTGGTTCGTTGGGCAACTGCCGATCCAGCAGTAGGGTCTGAAACTCAACCTGATCCTGGCGCGCCCTCTGTCTTAACTATTAAAAGTAACGCAACTCACGGCACTTCGGTAACAATAAGGAGCACAGGAAATGGTGCAAGCGCAGGTTTGTATGATTCTGTTTCGACAAACGTAATTGATGCCGTAGCCGCTAACGGTGCCACTACTCCAATTTCCGGAACAGAGGGATATGCAGTATATGCTAAGAGTGCTTCTGGCATAACTATTGATGAAGGATTTAATGATGATGTCACCGGCCCATTAGCGATTACTACTAGCGCCCAACGTTTCGTTTATGGTGCCGCAGGTGTCAATGCTACCGTTGATCTTGCAGCAAAGGCGGCTATTGCTGTCACAACCCAAGCCGGTACTTATACTGACACTCTTGTTTTAGTCGCTACTCCGACTTACTAATTTTAGTTATTTGAAAAGACCAAGTTTTTGTGTGGCGAACCCAATTAGAAAAGGCGGGGTTTTCTAACGGCGTAAACTTTTATTGTGAACAATAAACGACCTCTTATTTTAATAATTTTAGTTATTGGAGGATTAGTTTTGGCTAATTTAGTTTCTGCCCAACAAATTGGAGTTACTGTTTCTCCTTTGACTTTTGAATTGACGGCAAACCCTGGAGATACCATAGTAAACACGCTCAAGATTTATAATCCGACCGATAGTATTATTTCCATAAAAATGGAAGCTGAGGACTTCAAACCCCTTGGTGAGATAGGCCAGGTAGTTGTTGAGCCAGAGGCAGAAATAACTTATTCTTTGAAAAGATGGGTAAAAACTACACCTACTGAATTTACATTAGAGCCCAAAGAACAAAAATTTGTTGATTTTGAAATTTCAATTCCAGAAAACGCCGAACCAGGAGGGAAATATGGTTCTATTTTGGCCTCGACTACTGGAATGGTAGGAAAAGAAGTAACTGGGACAGCGATTGCTCAAAAAGTAGGCGCACTGCTTTTATTAACCGTAGCCGGCCCAGTTAAAGAAAATTTAACTATTAAAGAATTCTCCGCCTCGTCTTTTTTTGAATATGGACCTGTACCATTTGTAATTAGGTTTGAAAATGCGGGGACAGTTCATGTCAGGCCTCGAGGCTTTGTGACCATTACCAATTGGTGGGGTAAAAAAGTGGCTGATATAGAATTTTCTCAATTAAATGTTATTCCCGGTGCCATCCGGAAAATTGAAACAAAGTGGGATAATAAATGGCTTTTTGGAAAGTATACAGCAATGTTAGTGGGAAGTTACGGAACAGCAAATTTACCTTTCAATCCGCCGGTTTTAACTTTTTGGGCTTTTCCTTGGAAAGTGGCTTTGGGAATTATCATAGTTTTGATATTAATTTTTGCTTTCTTTTATAAAACCAGAAAAAGATGGCAGTTGGCTTTAAGAATTTTGATTAAAGGCGAGTAATAAACCACTAATAGACACGAATATTAAACTAATTTACACTAAAAATCGTCCGGTGTCGGGCGATTTTTTTTCTGATAATCTTTTGTTATAATAAATCAATGAAAGATTGTTTCCTCCTTTTGTTAATTGGACTGTTAGTTTTTTTTCCAATTTTAGGATTAGCTCAATCAGTAGAAAAAGGAGTTTCAGTGACGGTTACGATTCCTGGTCTTCCAATAGTTCAGCCACCAACGGGAGGGGCCCCGGCACCAGCCAATGTTATTTTTGAAGGAAGGGCTTATCCTAAGGCTTTTTTGACTCTTTTGAAAGATGATAAAGTTGCGGCTACTTTTTTCGCTGAAAATTCCGGATTATTTAAAAAAGAATTAACCGGAGTTTCGGGAGGGACTTATAGTTTTGGAATTTTTGCTGAAGATACCGAAGGAAGAAAATCAATCACTCTAAGTTTTACAATCGGTATTTTGGGTGGGACCACCACTACAATATCCAGAATTTTTATTCCTCCGACCATTTCTTTGTTACCAACCGAGGTAGAAAAAGGGAGAAAAATTAATGTTTCAGGACAAGTTTTTCCCAAAAGTAAAGTTGATATATTTATCTCTCCAATAGAAATTGTTAAAGAAAGTATTGCTGACTCTAAGGGGAGATGGCTTTTTGAATTAAATACTAACACTTTGAAAGAAGGCGAGTATAAAGTTCGAGCTAAAGCTTTCTGGGAAGAAGGAGAACAAAGCCCCTTTTCTCAAGTTGTTTCATTTTTAGTTTTGCCTTCAAAGTGTCAGGGCGCCGATTTAAATTTTGATGGTAAGGTTAATATAGTCGATTTCAGCATTCTAATGTATTTTTGGCATAGCACCTCCCCTGAAAATATATGTTCTGATATTAATCAAGACGGAATAGTTAATATCGTTGATTTCTCAATAATGATGTATCAATGGACCAGTTAGCGCTTACTTCATTCGCTAAATTAAAAATTGAAAGTTAAAAATGAAAAGTTACAATTTAAAATTTAGAACTCTTTACTTTTTATCTTTTGTTTTTATCTTTTCGTTTTTAATTTTTCCTTTAGTGGTACGAGGTGCCACGCTTTATCTATTGCCTCAATCACAGAGCGTTTATAAAGGAGATAGTTTTTTGGTTGAAATAAGATTGGACAGCGAAAATGAAGAAATTAATACTACTGAAGTAAATTTAAAAATCCCTTCAAATTTATTAGAAATTTTAGATTTTAGTAAAGGAGGAACCATTTTAACTTTTTGGGCAAAAGAACCGGAATTGAAAGAAGGTATACTTTCTTTAATTGGAGGAATACCAGGAGGATTCAAAGGCAATGGTTTAATTGGAAAAATTAATTTTTTGGCAAAGGAAATTGGAAAGACAGAGGTCAATTTTAGAGAAGATTCGAAAGTTCTATTAAATGACGGTCAAGGGACGCCAGCTAAATTAAATTTTTTAGAAGGAAATTATGAAATTGTTAGAAAACCCGAAGGATTACCCATTATTTCTTCTAGAACTCATCCCGATCAAAATAAATGGTATAGTTTTAATACATTTTACCTACACTGGGATTTAATCGAAGGAGCAGAATATAGTTTTCTTTTGAGTAGAGATCCTCTGGTCCAATTAGACGATATTCCTGATAGACCCGAAGGCGAGTTAATTTGGATGGGGGAGACGAAATACGAAAAATTAGAAGATGGAATTTATTATTTTCATTTAAAACAAAAATTGCCCGGCAAAGATTGGTCAGAAAAAACCGTTTTTAGAGCAATGATAGATTCAGTTCCTCCCCAAGAATTTAAACCAGAGATTGACAGAGACCTTTCAATTTTTGAAGGAAAATATTTTTTGAGTTTTATTACAATGGATGAGATTTCCGGAATAGATTATTATGAAATAAAAGAAGGGAAAAGAAATTTTGAAAGAGTAAAAAGCCCTTATTTGCTAAAAGATCAGAGTTTACGAAGTAAAATCTTGGTGAAGGCGGTTGACAAAGCCGGCAATGAAAGAATTTCAGAAATAATTCCGCCGGCAAAACCATTTCCTTACGAGATAGTAATTTTGATTTTAATTGGAGCAACAGTAATTTGGTGGCTAATCAAAAATTTAAAATTAAAAGCGAAAAATGAAAAATTCTCCCCTTAAATTAAAAATTAGTTTCAAGTTTTTAATTGCCATTTTTACTTTTTCACTTTTCATTTTTAATTTAGCGAGCGAAGCGAGCGCTACGGGAGCTTCACTTTATCTTTCGCCAGGGAGCGGAACATTTTTTGTCGGAAGCACTTTCGATGTTTCGATTTTTGTAAATACCGGAGGAAATAATGTTAATGCGGTGAAAGTAGATTTAAAATTTGACCCGAGAAAAATTCAAATAGCTAGCCCCACTGCCGGTAAATCATTTATTGAAGTTTGGATTGCTCAGCCAGTTTATTCTAACATCGAAGGCACCGCCTCTTTTCAGGGAGGTGTGCCTTCTCCAGGAATTAATACGTCTTCAGGTCTAGTTTCTACTATTACCTTTAGGGCTATTGCCCCAGGAGAGACCATCGTTTCCTTTTTAGATTCCTCTAAAGTTCTTTTAGACGATGGGAAGGGAACTAATGTTTTAAGCTCATTAGGAAGGGGAGTATATGACCTTGTTATTCCTCCTCCTGAGGGCCCAAAGGTTTTTTCTTCTACTCATCCTGATCAAAATAAATGGTATAAAAACAATAACCCCACTTTTTCTTGGGAAAAAGAGGAAGGAATAACCGATTTTAGCTATAGCATTGATTATGACTTCCACGGCACGCCCGATAATATTTCTGAAGGGAGTAATACTTCAATTTCCTATACTGGTTTGGAAGATGGAATCTGGTATTTTCATCTAAAAGCCAAAAAAGGAGATATCTGGGGAGGGGTAACTCATTATATAGTTCAAATAGATACCACTCCTCCGGCTGCCTTTAATCTTTTTTTTGAACCTGCTTTTAAAACTCCAAATGTTACTTCCAGAGAACCAATTGTTTCCTTTCTTACCACCGATGCTCTTTCTGGCGTTGATCATTATGAGATAAAAACTATTAACTTTGCTGAAGGTGGTGGAAAGGAAACCGGATTTTTCGTGGAGGTAGCTAGTCCATATAAATTACCCCTTCTTGATCTTGGAGAACATGAGGTGATAGTGAGGGCTTTTGATATAGCAAATAATTGGCGGGATGTTTCAGTAAGAATTGAGGTTATTCCTGCCGAAAAATTATTTTATATTACTAAAAAAGGAATAAATATTTTTGGTTTTTTTCTTTCTTGGCAGAAAATAATTTTAATTATCTATTCTCTACTTTTCTTCTTGCTAATTTTTCTTCTCTGGTGGTGGAGACGACACCTCGGTTTTCTTAAAAGAAGAAAAGCTTTGAAGCAAATAAAAGAGAGAATAGAGAGGAACGGGAAAGAAATTAAAGAGAAATTAGATGGAATTACTTAAAATAAAAACTTAGATATGAAAAGAGTAATAATATTCATTACAATCACAATACTATTTTCCTCGGTTGCTTTATCTATTCAGGCGCAAGGGGCCTCTCTTTTTCTTTTTCCGGGGAGCGGAAGTTTTAAAATAGGAGATACCTTTTCGGTGGAACTAAAAACAGATACCGGAGGTATTCCCATTAATGCGGCTCAAACCACCATTTATTTTCCTCCTGATAAATTAGAAGTTTTAAATATTTCTAAAGAAGATTCCATATTTACTTTTTGGCCGGAAGAGCCATCTTTTTCTAATTCCTCTGGTAAACTATCGTTTTCCGGTGGAATACCCCATCCTGGTTTTACTGGAATAGGAAATATAATTACTATAAATTTTAAAACTAAAAACGAAGGATTAATCCTTCTTACCCTTGGCGAAGGGCGAGTTTTAGCTGATGATGGAAAAGGAACTGACATTTTTGTTTTTATTAAAGAAGCGAAATATGCCGTTCAAAAAGAAATAATTCTTCCTGAAATTAAACCCGAAGTTCCTCTTACTAAAGTTTCTTTTCCTCCTGAAATTTCATCTTTGACCCATCCCCAAGAAGAAGAATGGTATAACAATAACAATCCCCAATTCCAATGGGAACTAACTCCAGACGTAATTGGAGTGAGTTTCATTTTAGACCACCACTCAGACACTATACCCCATCCAGTTTCTGAAGGTAAATTTGAATCTAAGATTTATGAAGAAATTGACGATGGAATTTGGTATTTTCATCTTAGATTAGAAAACAAAATAGGATGGAGTGGGTCCAGCCACCGAAAGATTCAAATTGATACTCATCCTCCTTACCCTTTTGAAATAATAATCAATAATGCCGGAGATTCTACCAATCCTAATCCAAACTTGTATTTTGAGACCAAAGACGATACTTCAGGAATTAATTATTACAAACTTAAAATTGGGGAGACAGACTTTTTGAATTTAATGCTTGCCCAAGTTAATCCTTTTTCTGCACCCTTTCAAAACCCTGGTCACCATCCAATTCTAGTTCGGGCAGTAGATGAGGCCGGAAATATTGTAGAGGCGAAAGCAGTACTTGACGTGGAGCCGATTGCGAGTCCTCAAATCACCTTGAGCCCTGCAAAATACATGGCCGGAGAAGAAACGTTTTATTTGGAAGGAACAGCTCTTCCTGAAGTAGAGATCATTATTTTTCTGAAAGAAAATGGGAAGGAAGTGAAAAGATGGTCAACTTCAAGCAATGGACAAGGAGAGTGGTCATTTTCTACAAGGGAGTTAATTAAATCTGGACTATATTATTTATCAGCCCTGGCTAAAGATAAAAGGGGAGTTGAGAGCAAACCCTCGGATAGTTATAAAATTGAAGTATCGTTAAGCGGTGTATCGCTCGGGCCTTTTATAATTGCGTTTAGAGAATTAGCCGTCTTTTTAATTCTGTTCTTATTTTTTGGAATTATTATTGCCGGATATTTTACCTTGAGAACCAGGCATGCTAAAAAAATACTACGGAAAGAAACTCGAGAGGCAGAAGAGACCCTTCATCAAGTTTTTAATACTTTAAGGACAGAGATAGAAGAACGAATTAGCATGTTTGATTCCCGACCCGGATTTAACGAGCGAGAAAAAAAGATTTGCGATGAACTAAAAGTAGCCCTTAAAACTGCCGAGGAATCAGTGGAAAAGGAAATTAAAGATGTAGAAAAAGAATTGGAGCAAAAGTAAATTATAATTAACAAATGTAACTTTTTTAAATTATGGTGTTCTTGACACTGGCCCCTTATGGGGTAAACTAAATTAATGCCAAGGAAAATTAAAAAAAACAAAAAAATCAGATTGAAAAAGAAAACTTCGAAGCCGGTTCAGAAAGCCAAAACTAAAAAAATAGTTAAACCGCCAACCGGACTTTCTTTATTCGAAGACAAAAAATCTTTTTTAAAAGGTCCCATTAAAAGAATAAAAATCAGAGTAATTGGGATTGGCGGGGGCGGGAGTTCAATTGTTTCAGAAATTGCTCAAAAAATTTCACTCTTGGGAAAAGAAAAAATTAGTTTTGTTGTCGCCAATACCGATTTAAAAACTCTAAGGAAGACCAGTTTACAAACACAGCGATTCCCATTCGGTCAAAACTTAACCTTTGGTCTGGGAACAGGAATGAATCCTCAATTGGGAAGATTAGCTGCTCAGAGAGAAAAAGAGAAAATCCAAAAAATTTTAGAAGGAGAAGATCTTATAATTTTTGTCGCTTCTTTAGGTGGGGGAGTAGGTTCTGGTGCCACCCCCATTTTTGCTAAAATTTCTCAGGATTTGGGTATCTTAACCTATGGATTTTTCACTCTGCCTTTTAAATTTGAAGGCGAAAAGAAAATGGAGATTGCTAAAGATTCGCTTAGAAAATTAAAACCCTATCTTAATGCCTTAAGTATTATTCCTAATGAGAGAATTTTCCAGGTTATCGATAAAAAAACTCCTTTAACCAACGCTCTTTCAGTGATTAACAAAACTTTATCTAAAAGTTTGGAAGGACTTTTGGAAATAATTTATCAACCCGGTTTAATCAATATTGATTTCGCTGATTTGAAAACGATTTTGGCTGGCGATGCCTCCCAACCGTCTTCAGGGAAAGTTTCCTATTTAAATACGGTCGAAGTTGAAGGCCAAAATAAAGTTCCAGAGGCAATTAAAAATTTAATTTCTAGCCCCCTTTATCCTTATTCAATTTCTGGAGCCGAAGGCATTTTGTTTAATATTTCCGGAGAGCCGGGTCTTAAATTAACAGAGGTCAACGAAATTTCCCAAGCGATTTGGGAATTATCGAGAGGTGAACCCAAAATCATTTTTGGAATTTCTGAAAACCGAGAACTAAAAGATAAGTTAAAAATCACTCTTTTAGCAACCGATTGTAAAGCCAATTTCCCCATTTCGAAAAAAAAGCAGAATATAAAAAAGATTCGAAAAGAAAAAATTAAAAAACATAAAATTAAAATTAAATCAGAACCCCCAGTTCAAACTGAAGAAAATAAGGTTTTAGCAGTAAGGACAGGATTTTTGGAAAAAACTACCCAGAAAATTAGGAGAAATGCTCTTCAAGCCAGGAAAGCCCTTCAGGAGGAAGAAGAAAATATTTTGGCCCAAGAAAAAACCTGGGAAACCCCCACTTTTTTAAGGAAAAAATTAAAATCAGCCTAATTTTTGGCAGCCGGGACACCTTTACAAGGAGTCCAATTCGTATATGATTAAAAAAGCTATTTTACCAATTGCGGGTTTGGGAACAAGATTTCTTCCCTTGAGCAAAGTTTTTCCTAAAGAAGTCTGGCCCTTGGTTGATAAGCCAGTTTTACAATATATTATCGAAGAGGCAAAGCAGTCAGGAATTTCAGAAATAATTTTTGTTATTTCTCCAGAAAAGAAAATTGTTGTTGATTATTTCCAAAAATATTATCTCCAAAAATCGCCGAAATTAGAAAAAAAATTAAAAGAACAAGGAAAAGTAAATCTTTTAGAAGAACTTAAAAATTTAGAAGGACTTTGCCAGGGTCTTTCTTTTTCTTTTGTTTTTCAGAAAAAACCTTTGGGCGATGGCCATGCTATCTTACAAGCCAAAGATTTGGCAGGCGGAGAACCGATCGCTGTTTTATTTGGGGATGATATTGTTGAATCGAAGACTCCTTGCCTTTCGCAACTAATAAAAATTTTCAAAACTGCTCAAAAACCAGTAGTTGCTCTTTCTCAAGTTCCGAAAGAAAAAATTTCCTCTTACGGGATAGTTGAAGTAGAAAAAATTACCAGCCGTCTTTATAAAATTAAAAAAATTGTTGAGAAACCAGCTATTAATAAAGCCCCTTCGGATTTGGCCATTGTTGGAAAATATATTTTAACTCCTGAAGTTTTCGATTATCTAAAAAAAGCAAAGCCTTCAAATAAAGGTGAAATAATTTTAGCTGAGGTTTTCGATGAAATGATTAAAGATGGAAAGGTGATTTACGGTTATCAATTTGAAGGAAATTGGCTGGAATGCGGTACAAAAGAAGGTTGGTTAGAATGTCATTTTTATTTAACCTTGAAACATCCTCAATACGGATTGAAATTAAAAGAGATATTAAAAAAGATTAAATGATATGTCATTACTAACTAATTTGGTAGCAGTTTCGCTCGGCAGGCTGTTCAGGGAGCACGCAATCGGCTCAATCAGTAAAACAAGGTTTATTTCCAGCCGTTGCTATTTCTCGCCGAGCCTTAAAAATCTTTAAGAAGATACAAAGTCATTCTTGGGCTCGGCTGCGAAATGCTCCCCTCACAGCCTGCCTTCGCTTAACTTATTCGTAGATTCGTAAATATTCGTAATTCGTAGGGACCATGGCCATATGATTGAAGTAACAAAAGATATTCTAAGGAAAATTTATAAACCTCGTCCACCCGAATCAAAAAAATATGATTTCGGCTTATTGACGGTTATTGGGGGTTCTGAGTTTTATTCTGGTTCACCGGCTTTGGCGGCCATGGCTGCTTTTCGAGCCGGTGTTGATATGGTTAGAATCATTGCTCCTAAAAGAGCGGCCGACATAATCGCTTCTTTTTCTCCAGATTTGGCTGCTTATCCTTTAGAAGGGAAGTGGTTAGAAAGAAAACATTTAGCCACTTTAATTGAAATGACTGAATGCGCTCAAGAAGCGGCTCACGGAAAAACCGCCGTAGTTATTGGTGGGGGAATGGGAAGATCAGAAGAGACCCAAAGAGCAATTTTGGAATATTTAGAAAAAGTTTCAGTTCCAGTTGTGATTGATGCCGATGCCATCCATGCTGTTTCAAAAAAACTAGAAATAATCGCCGGAAAATCATTTTTGATTACTCCTCACACCTATGAATTTTTTGTTTTAACCGGCAAAGAAATTTATAAATTACCAGAAGAAGAAAAAATAAAAATAGTTCGGGAAGAAGCTAAAAGATTACAAACAACAATTTTGCTCAAAGGAGCAACCGATATTATTTCTGACGGCAAAGAGGTAGCTTTGAATTATACTGGTAGTCCTTTGATGACCGTTGGCGGTATGGGAGATACTTTGGCTGGAATTGCCGGAGCTTTGATGGCCAGAGGAATATTGCCATTTGAAGCCGGGCAGGCAGCAGCTTATATCAATGGACTTGCCGGAGAATTGGCAGGGGAAAAATTAGGAGAATCGGTGATGGCTACTGATTTAATTAACTCTATTCCAGAAGTTATAAAATATTGATATCAGTTCTAAAGGTCGCTTGTGGCGAAATTAAAAATTTATTTTTTTAAATGTTTTCTTTAAAAGGAAAAGTCGCTTTAGTTACCGGAGCTCGAAGGGGAATGGGGAGAACTCATGCCATTGCTTTGGCAAAAGCAGGAGCAAAAGTTGTAGTTTCGGATGTTTCTTTGGACGATTGTCAGAAAGTAGCAGATGAGATTAAAAAAGCGAAAGGAGAAGCAATAGCTGTTAAATGCAATGTCACAAAAAAGGAAGAGGTTGAGGAGATGGTTGAAAGGACAATTGAAAAGTGGGGAAAGATTGATATTTTGGTAAATAATGCGGGAATTTGTGATTTTAAACCATTTTTAGAAATGAAAGAGGAAGATTGGGATAGAACAATTGAGATAAATTTGAAGGGTTATTTTTTGGTTGCCCAAACAGTGGCAAAAGAAATGGTAAAACAAAAGGCTGGAGCGATAATTAATATTGCCTCGATTGCGATGGGCCAAACCGGAGTTGGTTTTCCAGCCCTAACTCATTATTGTGCTTCGAAAGGAGGGATTGTGGCAATGACCGAAGCTATGGCTTTGGAATTGGCACCTTATAATATTCGCGTTAATGCCATCTCCCCAGGAGCAATTGAAACCCCAATGATTGATCCTTTAAAGGCTGATCCAAAAACAATGGAAGGAACGTTAGCCAGAATCCCCCTTCACCGCGTAGGTAAACCAGAAGAAGTTTCAAATTTGGTTTTGTTTTTGGCTTCCGATGCCTCTTCATATATGACAGGAAGTGATGTCGTTGTTGACGGAGGTTGGTTAGCTGGCTAACCAACCTCTCAGAAAGGGGTTGGGGACGTCACCCACCCTCCACCCTCCCACTAAAGTGGGCCCCATTTATGCTGCCAGCCCCGTAGATTCTTTTAGTTTTTTTTACGATTTATGCCAAAAAATATTTATGAATTAATTATAATCGGAGGAGGCCCCGCAGGTATAACCGCGGGAATCTATGGAGCCAGATACAGATTAAAAACTTTATTGATTACCAAAGATTTTGGAGGGCAAGTAGCGAAAAAGGCAGTGCCGATTGAAAATTATCCTGGTTTTAAAGAAATCTCCGGAATAAAACTTATTCAAAAATTCAAAGAACATTTGGAAAAATTTAAAATTGATACCAAGATAGATTCAGTGGTGAAAATCGAAAAAATTAATGGAGACTTCAAAACTTTAACAGAAAACGGGGAAAAAATTGAATCAAAAGCAGTAATCATTGCTTCTGGTTCAGACCCTAGACCCCTTAAAGTTCCTGGAGAAAAAGAATTTATTGGTCGGGGATTAAGTTATTGTACAGCTTGCGATGCCCCCTTATTTAAAGATAAAACCGTGGTGGTCATTGGCGGAGGGAATGCGGGTTTTGAGGCAGCCATTGCTCTAAGTAGATGGGCTAAAAAAATTTATATTTTAGAATATGGAGAGAAATTGGTAGCTGATATAGAGAATCAAGAATTAGCTCAAAAAACAGGGAAAGTAGAAATAATCACCGGTGCCGCTTTAAAAGAAATTCACGGTGATGAATTTGTTAATTCCATAATTTACCAGGATAGGAAAATTAGCAAGAATAAAGAATTAAAAGTTGAAGGAGTTTTTGTTGAAATCGGTTTGCAGCCCGCCTCGGCCTTTGCCAATAGCCTAGTTGGATTTAATGAAAAAGGCGAAATAAAAGTTGATTTTGAAACCTTCCAGACAAAGATACCGGGTCTCTTTGCCGCCGGCGATGTTAATATGGGGAAATATAAACAAATTATTACGGCTGCCGGTGAGGGAGCAAAAGCCGCTCTAGCCGCTTATGAATACCTAAAACAACTAAAATGAAAATCAAATCAATAAAAGCAAGGGAAATATTAGATTCGCGAGGAAATCCGACGATTGAAGCCGATTTAATTACTGATTACGGATTATTTAGATCTTCAGTTCCTTCCGGGGCGTCAAAAGGAGAATACGAAGCTTTAGAATTGAGAGATGGCGGAAAACGATACTTGGGTAGGGGAGTTCTAAGAGCGGTTCAAAATATTAATGAAATCATTAGTCCAAAATTGGTTGGTAAAGATCCAACGAAGCAAAGAGAAATCGATAACTTAATGATTGAGTTAGATGGAACAGAAAACAAATCAAATTTAGGAGCAAATGCCATTTTGGCGGTTTCAATAGCGGTTTGCCGAGCCGGTGCCGCCGCTAAAAAAATTCTTTTATACCAATATATCACTCAGTTGGCAGAGAACCGTTCTCTGCCAATTTTACCGGTAGCTTGTTTCAATATTATAAATGGGGGAGTTCACGCTGGAAATGAATTGGACCTTCAAGAATTTATGATTTGTCCTCAACTAAAATCCTTTTCTGAGAATCTGCAGGCGGCTTCAGAAATTTATCACAATTTAAAAGAAATTTTATTGGAGAAATTTGGGAAATTCGCAATTAACATTGGAGATGAGGGAGGATTTTCTCCTCCTTTAATTTTCGCTGAGCAAGCGCTTAATTTAATTTTGGAAGCGATTGAAAAATCTAGCTATAAAAATTCAGTAAAAATTGGCATAGATTCAGCGGCTTCAGAATTTTTTGTCGATGGAAAATACAAGATGAAAAAAGTCATCTTTACAAGGGAAGGATTATTAAATTATTATTTTGAGTTTTTTAAAAAATACCCGATTATTTCTTTGGAAGATCCATTTGCCCAAGACGATTTTGAAGGGTTTGCTGAAATTACCAAAAAAGTTGCCGGAAAAATTACAATTTTCGGTGATGATTTACTGGCAACAAACATTGAAAGAATAAAATTGGCGAAAGAAAAAAAACTATGTGATGGTTTAATTTTAAAAATGAATCAAGTTGGGACAATAACCGAAACATTAAATGCAGCGAAATTGGCAAAATCTTTTGGCTGGAAAATAATGGTTTCTCATCGATCGGGCGAAACAAACGATGATTTTATTTCCGATTTGGCAGTTGGAATTTCAGCTGATTTCATAAAAGCCGGGGCACCAGCCAGGGGAGAAAGGGCGGCAAAGTATAATAGAATGTTAAAAATAGAAGAAGAACTTAAAGATTAAAAATATGGCCACGCTATTTTTATTAAGACATTTAAAATCACAGTGGAATTTGGAAAATAGATTTGCTGGATGGACTGACAATCCTTTGGCGAAAAGCGAATTTAAAAAAGCAAAAAGTATTGCCAAAAAAATATTCAAATTTAAGATTGATAAAGTCTATTCTTCACCACTATTTAGAAACACAGAAACAGTAGCAAGAATTTTCGATTACGCTTACAGAAAGTACCCCTTTTTTATTCATCTCGATGGTGGAAAAATGCAAAAATGGGGTAATTATATAGATATTAGCAAAGACGATGTGCCAGTTTATGTCACCGAGAAGTTAAATGAAAGATATTATGGAAAGTTACAAGGGGCAAATAAAAAAGAAGCTATTAAAAGGTACGGCGCAAAAAAGGTCCATTTATGGCGGAGAAGTTATGATATTGCGCCACCGGGCGGAGAAAGTTTAAAAGATGTGTACGCCAGAGCAGTTCCTTTTTATCAAAAATATATTGAGGCGGATTTAAAAAAAGGGAAAAATGTTTTAGTAGTTGCCAGCCACAATTCCTTAAGGGCTTTAATTAAATATATTGAAAAAACACCTGATGAAGATATTATAAACATTGAGGTTCCTTTTGCTGGTTTAATACAATACGATTTCGATAAATCATTAAAAATAAAAAACAAAAAAACGCTTTAAAACTTCGCTTTACTTGACTAGAAAGAATTTACTGCTAATATAAAACATATGGTCGAAAAATTCAAAAAAATTTTAATATCGCTAGTTATTATTACTGGAATCTTGATTGCCGGTGCGGTAATTTATGTCAAAAAAGGGAAGGCAGGTGTATTATCTCCTCAAGCGGCGGCTGAAAAAGCAATAAATTTTATTAATCAGAATATGCTTACGGGAGACGTGAAGGCTTCCTTAATCAATGCGGTAGAAGAAAATGGGGTCTATAAGTTTCATTTTAAAGTAAGCGATAAAGAGTATGATTTTTATGTTACCAAAAGTGGTAAACTTTTATTTACGGGCGGAATTGATTTGGATCAAAACCCATCAGCGAAACCAGAACAAAAAAAGTTAACGTGCGAAGATCTTAAAAAGACCGAAAATCCCTTATTGGAAGCTTTTGTGGTAAGTAAATGCCCCTATGGATTACAAATGCAAAGGATTTTAAATGAAATTGTGAAAAATATTCCTTCTTTGGCGAATGACATTAGAGTGGAATATATGGGTGCAATCGAAAATGGAAAGATAACTTCAATGCATGGCGATGAGGAAGCTCAAGAAAATTTAAGGCAAATTTGTATAAGAGAAGAACAGCAAGATAAATACTGGAAGTACATCGATTGTCACATCAAAAAGGGTGACGTGGATAATTGTTTAACAGGGGTTGGGGTAGATAAAGGTAGATTAGATAGCTGTATGAATGATAATTCACGCGGGATAAAATATGCAAAAGCAGATTTCGATTTGGGAGGGAAATATCAAGTATCCGGTTCGCCAACTTTGATTTTAGGAGGTGAAAAAGTAAGTGAATTTGATTTTGGCGGAAGAACAGCTCAGGCGGTAAAAACCTTGCTTTGTTGTGGATTTAAAAATTTGCCTGATATTTGTTCTCAGAAATTAACTGAGGAGCAAGCAGCAAGCAGTTTTTCTGAAACCTATAGTCAATCTTCTGGTTCCAGTAGTGGAAGTTGCCAATAAGTTTCTTATTTTAAATTGTGGTTAAAGTTTATTCAACTCCCGGTTGTCCTTATTGTATTACTCTAAAAATGTTCTTGAAAGAACACAATATTGAATTTGAAAATATCGATGTTTCAAAAGATGAAAAAGCCGTAGAAGAAATGGTTGAAAAATCAGGCCAAATGGGAGTGCCGGTTATTGAGATTGATGGAGCAATTATAGTAGGATTTGATAAGGAGCAAATTTCGAAACTTTTAAAAATCAACGAATAACGAATCTTTTCGAATATACGAATTCGTATATTCGTATTTATTCGTAATTCGTAGGGCTATGGTCAAAATTGCTATTAATGGTTTTGGTCGGATAGGACGGCCTTTATTTAGGAGGGTTTTCGAAAAACATCCCGATTTAGAAATAGTGGCGATTAATGATTTAACTGATGCGAAAACCCTAGCTCATCTATTAAAATATGATTCAGTTTACAGAATTTTCGAAAAAGAAGTTAAGGCTAATCAGAATTCGATTTTAGTTGAAGGGAAAGAATTTAAGGTTTTTGCAGAAACCGATCCCACAAAATTACCCTGGAAAGATTTGGGAGTCGATGTTGTTTTGGAATGTACCGGTAAATTTGCAGATTTAGAAGGAGCAAAAAAACATATTACAGCTGGCGCCAAAAAAGTAATAATTTCGGCGCCGGGAGAGGGTACACCCTCTTTTATTTTGGGGGTCAATGAAGAAAAATATGATCCCAAAAAAGACAATGTAGTTGATATGGGTTCTTGTACCACCAATTGTTTAGCTCCGGTAGCTAAAATTTTGCATCAAAACTTCAAAATTTTACGTGGTTTCATGACTACCTGCCACAGCTATACTAATGACCAGAAAATTTTGGATTTACCCCACAAAGATTTAAGAAGGGCCAGAGCGGCCGCCTTAAATATTATACCTACTTCAACCGGAGCTGCCAAAGCCATCGGAAAGGTTTTGCCAGAGTTAGATGGAAAACTAGACGGTATTGCTTTTCGAGTTCCAACTCCGACTGTTTCCATTTTGGACTTAATTTGCCAGGTTAAGAAAAACACGACAGTGGCTGAAGTTAATGAAGTTTTCAAAAAGGCAGCTGAAAGTCCGGAATTAAAAGGAATTTTCAGGGTAGAAGAAACTCCTTTGGTATCCTCTGATTATATCGGCGATACTTTTTCGGCGATTGTTGATGCTCCTTTGACTATGGTGAAAAATAATATAATTAAAGTTGTTGCCTGGTATGATAATGAGTTTGCTTATGCCTGTCGATTAGCCGAATTTGCCGAATTTATCGGGAAGAAATTATAAATAATATATTAATAAAATCTATGACTTGGAAAGATATATTTGCGCCAATAGGTATTATCTTGACCATTCTTTTTATTCTCCAGATTATTAGCGGGCTTTATGTTAGGTTTTATTTATACCCTCAAATCGAAAAACAATACCAAGAATTAGGAGAAATGGGAAGGGAAGCACCACTCGGTCGGGATATTCAATTAATAGATGCCTCCTGCGTTACTGATTCATATTATAATTTAACTCTCAAAAATGCCACAAAGAAAATTGTGAGTATTGGAGATTTGAATTTTTATATCGACGATTCCGAAGTTATATGTAAAGGAATTACGAGTTTAGAACCTGGAGTTTCTGCAACTTGTAAGATATCACAATTTGCGACAAAAGGTCAGCATGCTTTAACTATATCAGGACGCATCCGAGGATTGATATCACTCCTGGATCGAAAATTTGAGATGAGCACCACAGTTCATTGTGACAAATAGAATTTTAAACCATTTGAAAATTAAGTGGGACAAAAATTGTTAATGAAACGAGAAATGTCCCGCTGGCAATGTTTAAACCGGAAGATTAAACATTTAATAGGGTAATCGGGCTTTGCCTCGATTTTTTATTTAAGATATAATATAAAATATAATAGAATAATACACGAATTTGGATACGAATTTTATGCGAATGATATGCGAATAGATTATTCGTATATTCGTATTGATTCGTAATTCGTAGGGTCAGTATGATCAAAAAAGGGAATTTATACTTTCCAACAGAAGAAATCAAAAAGAGGGCCTGGGTGAAAGATGAAAAAATTTACAAGGAGGCAGGAAAAAATCCCATAAAATTTTGGGAAAATTTGGCCAAGGAAATTTATTGGCGGAAAAAATGGGAAAAAGTTTTTGAACATGAACCACCATATTTTAAGTGGTTTTTGGGCGGGAAATTAAATATTACTGAAAATTGCTTAGATAGGAATTTGCTAACAAGGAAAAACGAAGTTGCTCTAATTTGGGAACCGGAGTCAGTTGAAGAGCAATCCCGAAAATTAACGTACGGAGAGTTATCCCGAGAGGTAAATAAATTTGTTAATGCTCTTTTGAAATTTGGGGTGAAAAAAGGAGATAGAGTTGGAATTTATTTACCAATGATTCCAGAAATAGTAATTTCAATGTTGGCTTGCGCCAGAATTGGGGCAGTGCACGTCGTTATCTTTTCTGCCTTTTCACCCGCCGCCTTGAAAATAAGATTAAAAATTACTGAAGCTAAAATTTTAATTACTGCCGACGGTTACTATCGAAAAGGTCAGGTTGTTAATTTAAAACAAAATACCGATGAAGGAATAGAAGAAACAAGCGTAGAAAAGGTTATTGTTGTAAAAAGAGCAAAAAATGAAATTTCCTGGGATGAAAAAGACCTCTGGTTTCACGAATTAGTTGAGCAAGAATCAGATAAATGCGAACCAGAAATAATGGATAGCGAAGATCCGCTTTTCATTCTTTTTACTTCCGGAACCACCGGAATTCCCAAAGGTTGCATTCATACCTGTGGTGGTTATACGGTTCAAGCAAACTTTACGGGAAAATGGATTTTCGATTTACATGAAAATGATATTTTTTGGTGCACTTCTGATCCCGGATGGATCACTGGACACACCTATACAATTTATTCACCATTACTTAACGGAGTTACTACTTTATTGTATGAAGGGGCCCTTGATTTTCCAACTCCTGATCGCTGGGCTCAAATTATTGAAAAATACGGAGTAACAAAATTCTATACTGCCCCAACTGCCATTAGGATGTTCGAAAAATATACTGGAAAATTGACTGAAAAGTATAAATTTGAAACCTTACAACTTTTGGGTTCGGTAGGTGAACCAATTGACGAAGGGGCTTGGGATTGGTTTTTTAGAGAAGTGGGAAAAGGGAGGTGTCCGATTGTTGATACTTGGTGGCAGACAGAAACTGGCGGGATTTTAATATCTTCTTTGCCCGGAATCGGTCCTTTTAAACCGGCTTTTGCTGGGTTGCCTTTTCCAGGAATCAAGGTAGACATACTGGACGAAAAAGGAAAATCTTGTCCATCAGGAAAAGAGGGAAATTTGGCTTTACTCCCACCTTTTGCTCCGGGATTATTGAGGGGAGTTTATAAAGATCCAGAAAAATATTTGAAAACCTATTGGAGTCAATACGGAGATAAGATTTATTTTACTTCAGACGGAGCCCTGAGAGATGAAAATGACTTAATTAGAATTGTGGGTAGAGTTGACGATGTTATTAAAGTCGCCGGTCACAGATTGGCAACCGGAGAATTGGAGGCAGCCATTTCAAAGCACGAAGATATTACTGAATGTGCTGTCGTTGGGATGCCAGACGAAATAAAGGGAGAAGTGCCGGTGGCTTTTGTGGTCTTAAAAAAAGAAAGGGAACTGGAAGAAATAAAAAAGGAAGCGATTGAGGCAGTCAAAAGAGAAATTGGCCCCATTGCTCTGCCAAAAGAAGTTTATGTTGTTGAAGATTTGCCGAAGACAAGGTCAGGGAAAATAATGAGGCGAATTTTAAAAAGACTATTCACTGGTGAAGAAATAGGGGATTTATCGACCCTATCTAATCCCGAAAGCGTTGAGAAAATTAAAAATATTTTAGGGAAATAAAATTACGAAAATTATTTTCGTGAGTTTAGAAATGAAAAAATTTAATTTCAAAGAATTTTTAAAGAAAGAAAGAAAATTGGATAAAGTAATTAGGTTTTCGGCTCAAATGAGGATAAAAGATGAGTCGGTTTCTGAGCATTCTTTTCACGTTGCTTTATATTCAATGATTTTAGCTGATCTGGAAGAAAAAATTTTCAAAAATAAAGTTGATAAAGAAAAATTATTAAAAACTGCATTATTGCATGATTTAGAGGAATGTTTAACCGGAGATATTATTTATGGTTTTAAACACACTGATAAGGATTTAACACGGGAGATTAAAAAGATGAGCCAAAAGTTTTTTGAAAATTTAATGAAAAATTTACCAGAAAAAATTGTCAAAGAATATATATTGCTTTGGTCAAAATCAAAAGACAAAAATAGAATCGAAGGAAAAATCATCGAAGCAGCCGATAAATTGGAAGGTTTAATCTATGCCTTGGATGAATTTTCTTTGGGCAATAAAGAATTCAAAAAAATAATCGAAGGTTATAAAAAGCAATTAAGGTTGATAAAATTAAAATCAGTTAATCTTATTTTAAATCAAATTCTATGAACAAAAAACTAGAACTTATTTTGTGGTTTAAAGATATTTCAATAAAAGATGTCCCTTTGGTGGGAGGGAAAAATGCTTCTTTGGGAGAAATGTTTTCGAAATTAACGAATAAAACCATTAATATTCCCGATGGTTTTGTTTTAACCTCGTTGGCCTATTGGCATTTTTTAAAGGAAAATAAAATTGACCGAAAATTAAAGGAAATTTTTGCCAAATTTGATCAAAAAAGCATCGAAAGTTTAAGAGAAACTGGTAGAGCAGCGAGAAACTTAATTTTGAAATCAAAATTTCCTGAGGATTTTAAAAAAGAAATAATTAAGTCTTATCGAAAATTGTCAGGAAAATATGGTCAGAAGAATGTTGATGTTGCCGTAAGAAGTTCAGCCACGGCCGAAGATCTTCCGAGTATTGCCGGAAATGAGATGGTTTTAGTTAAAGTAGGGGGCGAAACAAAGTACATTGAGGTAGAGAAACTTTTTGAGAAATTAAAAGAAAACCCTGAGCCTACTTTCGTTCTTTCACTTACTAATGATAGAAAAATAAAATGGTTTAAAATTAAAGAACTTTATCAACACCCAGCAAAAGGTGCAACTTTATATAAAATTATTACAAAATCTGGAAGAGAAATTACAATAAGCCCCGATCACTCATTGATAGCCCTAGAACCAAATGAATTTAGATCGAAAGTTACTTCCATTAACGAATTAGATAAAGAGACGAGAATTCCAGTAATTAAACATCTCCCCCTAATTGGAAATGGCCCTAAAACAATAGATGTTAAAGCGGTTATAAAATCAAAATCAACGCTAATTGAAAATGGCAGATTGAAAATAAATCAAAAAAATACTTTGAAAGAACAATATGGACTTCCTCTAAAACTCAGAATAGATGAAAGCTTTGCGTATTTTCTCGGCATTTATTTAGCGGAAGGTTCAATTTATGAAAAAAGAAATTGTATTGATATTTCTTGTGATTCACCTTTGGTATTAGAGCGAATAAGAAAATTTTATAAATTAATTGGCAGTTACGATGATAAAAAAATAAAATATAAAAGAAAAGTAAGAATTCAAAATGCTACTTTAGCTGCTTTTCTTCCTGAAATTACGGGGAAACCATTATTTTTTAAAGGAAAAGGGAGGTCTGCGAGAATAAAATATATCCCAGACTTTATTTTTAGCCAACCAAAAGAAATAATCAGTGAATTTTTCAAAGGTCTTTTTGACGGCGACGGTTGGGTTGGAAAAGAAAATATCGGATATACCTCCGTATCTAAGAAACTAATTGGCGGAATAGTCAAATTATTGGAAATGCTTAGAATAAATTACTATCTTGGCAAGAGGGGAATTGAGATCATAATTCCAGCCAGCGAAGCTAAAAGATTTAAAGAACTCATTAACTTTACTGAGAAAAAAAATCAGAGAAAACTAGAAAAACTCATACAAAATTATAACAAAATTGAAAAGCATTATAATTTCTTAGATACTATTCCTTCTAGTAAAAAAATCTCAGAACTTTTAGAGAAAAAATTAAAACCATATCTAAGATTGGAAAAAATTCAGGTAGTTATTTGTCCAAAATGTGGTAGAGAAATGATAAAAGGAGGAATATATAAAGATTATAAAAATGAAGATCTAAAAATAAAGCGCTATTACTGTAAAAATTGTAAATTTTCTCTTAGCGAAAGAAGTAAACTAACCCTAGAAAGAAAAGTGATTTTAAAATATGTTAATTATGATGAATTTGGTCAATTTAAAAAAGGCATGGTTCCTTGGAATAAAGGGAATAGAAAGAGATTAATTACTTACGGAATTTCTCATTTAAGACAAATAGCTGAGAAAATAAAATTAAAAGAATTATTAAAAATAGTAAATAGTGATATTATCTGGGATAAAATTAAAAAAGTTGAATCAGTTAAATATTCTGGCTTTGTTTATGATTTTGTGGTTCCGGAGACACAAAACTTCGCCGCTGGAGTGGGAGGGATAATCACTCATAATTCGGCTTCTTTTGCTGGACAGCATGAGACCTATTTAAATATTAAAGGAGAAAAAGAATTACTAATGGCAATTAAAAAATGTTTCGCTTCTTTATTTACCGATAGAGCGATTTCATATCGAGAAGAAAAGGGATTTAATCATTTAGAAATTGCTCTTTCGGTCGGAATTCAAAAAATGGTGAGATCAGACTTGTCTTCTTCGGGAGTAATGTTTACTTTAGATACCGAAACCGGTTTTCCCAATGTTATTTTAATAGATTCAATTTGGGGAATAGGAGAAATGATTGTTAAAGGGAAAATTACTCCCGACGAATTTTATGTTTTTAAACCCACATTAAAACAGGGTTTTCAATCAATTATTGTTAAAAATTTAGGGCGAAAAACAAAAAAATATATTTATAAAAAAACCGGTGGATTAAAAGAGGTCAATATTTCAAAAAAAGACCAATTGAAATTTTCTTTAACAGATAAAGAAGTTTTAATCTTAGCTAAATGGGCTTGCCAAATTGAGGAACATTATGGAACGCCCCAAGATGTCGAATGGGCAAAAGATGGGAAAACTAGCCAATTATTTATTGTTCAATCAAGGCCGGAGACCATTCATACGCCAAAAGAAGCAAAATTTTATGAAGAATATCAAATAAAAGCAAAAAAAGCACCGATTTTAACCGGAATTTCGATTGGCAACAAAATTGGTCAGGGAAAAGTTCATATCATTGAAGATGTTTCAAAAATAGGGGAGTTTCAAAAGGGTGAAGTTTTAGTCACCAAAATGACCGATCCTGACTGGGTGCCAATAATGAGAATTGCTTCAGCAATTGTTACAGATGAAGGGGGAAAAACTTGTCATGCCGCAATAATAGGAAGAGAATTGGGAATTCCGGCAATTATTGGTACTCAAAAGGCAACAAAAATTTTGAAAACTGGCCAAGATATTACTGTTGATTGCACCCAAGGATTAAATGGCCGGATCTTTTTAGGTAAAATCCTCTATGAAATTAGAAAATATGATTTAAAGAAAATTCCGAAGTTAAAAACAAAAATAATGATAAATATTGGGGCACCAGATATTGCTTTTAAAACCTCGTTTTTGCCGAATGATGGAGTGGGTTTAGCCAGAATTGAATTTATTTTGGCTGAAAAAGTTAGGATTCATCCCTTGGCATTATGTTATTACAATAAGATTAAAGATAAAAAATCGAAGTCGAAGATTAATGAAATAATCATCGGATATAAGGATAAAAAAGAATATTTTGTCAAGGAATTAGCCGAAGGAATTTCCCAAATTGCTTCCGCTTTTTGGCCAAAACCAGTGATTGTCCGGCTTTCCGATTTCAAAACAAATGAATACGCTACTTTAATTGGCGGAAAGATGTTTGAGCCAGAAGAATCAAATCCCATGCTTGGTTGGCGAGGGGCTTCAAGATATTATGATGAAAAATTCAAGCCGGCTTTTAAAATGGAGTGCCAGGCAATTAAAAGAGCAAGAGAAGTTTTTGGCTTAAAAAACATTTGGGCGATGGTTCCATTTTGTCGGACGGTTGAGGAAGGGAAAAAGGTTCTAAGTTTAATGGCGAGTAATGGATTAAAAAAAGGCGAAGATGGATTGAAAGTTATTGTGATGTGCGAAATTCCATCGAATGTCATTCTGGCCGAAGAATTTTTGGAGATTTTCGATGGCTTTTCCATAGGGAGTAACGACCTCACCCAACTGGTTTTGGGATTGGATAGGGATTCGGCAATTGTGGCAAAAGTTGGAGACGAGAGAAATGCGGCGGTAAAAGAAATGATAAAAAAAGTGATAAAGCTCTGCCGGGAAAAGAAAAAATATTGCGGAATTTGCGGTCAGGCCCCGAGTGATTTTCCAGAATTCGCCGAATTTTTAATGAAAGAAGGAATCGAATCAATGTCTCTAAATCCTGACACGGTGATAAAAACAATTCTTCGTCTTTCTATGAAAAGACAACGATGATATAATAAAGAAGCTAATCTTTTAAAAATGTCTTATGAATCTCGACGATTACTTAGAGAAAAATGGCCACTCGCAAGAACTACGCGACTTAATTAAGATCATTGTTAACCAGATAAAACCTATTAAAGATGAATTTTTAGGCGGTGACGAAAAAACTGGTATTTATAATATTTATGGGGAGGAGCAAATTAAACTTGATGAAAAGGCCAATGAAATATTGCTCAAAGCTTTCCGTAATTCGAAACTGGTCAAACAAGTAGGCAGCGAGGAAGAAAAAGAGGTGATTCAAATAGATTCTAAAAAAGGCCACTTTGGTGTTACAATTGATCCTCTTGATGGGTCATCGCTTATTCCTACTAATCTCGCTGTGGGAACAATCATCTCTATTTACGAAAATGGCGAGATAATGAGCGGACTTAGAAATATTACTCAGGCTTTCTACATTTTGCTGGGCCCCCTTACCCTAATGGTTTTTGCCGATAAAAATGGTGTATCTCAATTTGTCTGTAACAAAAAAGGAGTTTTGGATTTAGTAAAAGAGCATCTAATTATTCCGGAAGGAAATCTATATTCTCCAGGTGGACTCAGGAAGGAATGGACAAATTCTCACCGTGACCTTATTCGTAATTTAGAAGAAGAGGGTTTTAAGCTTCGCTATAGTGGTTCGTTTGTACCCGACTTTCACCAAATATTAATTTATGGGGGTATCTTTACTTATCCTGCTCTTCTTGATAAACCAAAAGGTAAGCTCCGTCTGCTTTTTGAAGTCGGACCAATGGCTTTTATAGCAGAAAAAGCTGGGGGAGCAGCTATTGATGGTAGGAATCGCATCTTGGAAATTACCCCTACCGAGGTTGACCAAAGAACTCCAGTGTATATCGGATCAAAGAAATTGATAGAAGAACTAAAAGAAAAATTATCATAAACCGAGCTTCCATTACCGAGCTTCTGAAAGAAGCGAAGGTGAGAAAGAGAATGAAATTCTCTTTCGACTATGGAAGCGAAGTCGAAGAAGATTCCTTCTTCTCCACCTCAGCTGAAGCTTCGGTAGGTGAAGAAGAGAACGGAGTTCTCTTCGCCATAGCTAAAATATTTTCTGAATAAAATATGAAAGAAGATATTGAAAAATTAGTTTATAAATTGGTCTTTGAAAATAATAAAGAGGCAGCTAAGGAAATTAGAAAAAGAGCTGAGATCCAAGGAATAAAATTGGCTTCCACTTATAATTTGTATAAAGCTAGAGCAAAAAATGAATGGGATGGTTTTTCTGTTCCGGCTTTTAACATTAGAACCTTGACCTTCGATACTGCTCGGGCAATATTTCGACAAGTTTTAAGGAAAAGAGTAGGAGCTTTTATTTTTGAAATAGCTCGTTCTGAAGTTAGTTATACCAATCAAAAAATGTCGGAATATGTCCCGGTAATATTGGCAGCAGCAATGAAAGAAGGATTTAGAGGGACTTTATTTTTCCAGGGAGACCATTTTCAAATTAAGGCTGGAAAATTTTTCGACGAGAAACAAAAAAACGAAGAAATTTCAACTGTTAAGAAGCTCATTAAAGAATCAATAGAAGCCGGAGTGTATAATATTGACATTGATTGCTCCACTTTAGTTAAGTTAAATGAAAAAGATTTAAAGAAGCAACAGAAATATAATTTTGAGTTAACGGCTTTACTGACTTTTTATATTCGGCAATTAGAGCCAAAAAATATTACCATTTCAATTGGAGGAGAGGTGGGAGAAATCGGAGGAAAAAATAGTACTCCCGAAGATTTAAAAGCTTTCATTGAAGGATATAACGAGGAAATTAAAAAATTTAACAAAATAGAAGGTTTAATAAAAATAGCAGTTCAAACCGGAGCAACTCACGGAGGAATTGTTCTCCCTTCGGGAGAGCTTAAAAGAGTAGATATCGACTTTGAGACCTTAAAGAAACTCTCAGAAGAAGCAAGAAAATACGGAATGGGAGGAGCGGTCCAACATGGAGCCTCAACCTTACCTGAAGAATATTTTGATAGATTTCTTAAGGCCGGAGCAGTAGAGGTTCATTTGGCAACTGCTTTCCAAAACATAGTTTATGATAGCCCCTATTTCTCAGTGGAATTAAAAGAAAAAATATCCAATTGGCTAAAAAAAGAAGCAATAAGCGAGCGAGAGCCAGACGAGACCGAAGAACAATTTCTTTATAAAACTCGAAAAAAAGCCTTAGGACCATTTAAAAAAGAGATATGGGGAATTTCCCAAAAAGCTAGAGATAAAATCTCTGGCGAATTAGAAAAGAAATTTGCTGTTATCTTTGAAAAATTGGGCGTGGGAAATACCGTAGATTTAATTAACAAATATTACTCTTAAAACGCTTAGTTTAATAAGCATGAGGTTTAAAAATTTTATACCTATCTTAATTATTGTATTTTTGATTCTTTTTGTTATTATTTTTTGGATGGCTTGGAAAGGTTATCAACTTCAAAAGCGAGATTTGTCAATCGTTACCGATAAGACAGAATATGAATCAGGAGGAATTTTAAAGGTAAAAATCAAAAATAATTTTGGAGAACAAATCTGTTTTTCTTCTTGCTATCCCTATTTATTAGAAAGTAAAAATGAAAAATGGGAGAGCTATAAATATGTTGAATGTCAAAAATTGAATGGCAACGGCCATTGCATGAAAGCCGGGGAATTGAAAGCTTTTGAATTGACTTTACCTCAAATTTCAGATGGTTCTCATCGATTAGCCATTCCTGTTTGTATTGACTGTCAAAGCGAGGGTAATTTCAAAGAAGATATGCGGTTTTATTCAAATGAATTTACGATTAAGTAAATTTTATTAAATTCAAAACATGCCAAAAATAATTCAGGAGAGGGAAAAATGCATTGGCTGCGGTTCTTGTGCGGCGCTTTGCCCGAAATTTTTTGAAATGGCTGATGACGGAAAGGCAAAACTTTTGAATTCAGAGAAAAATACTGAAGGAAATGATGAGTTGGAAGTAGAAAAAGTTGAATGCGCTCAAGAAGCCGTCGATGCCTGCCCCGTCCAAATAATTCATATTATAAAGTAGGTTCTAGCGTCTAGCTTCTAGGTTTTTAGTACAAAAAAGTGTTTTTTTTATGTTTTTTATTAGAAGCTAGCATCTATAAGCTAAACACCTTAAAAATGTTAAGTTTATCGGCTAAAATTCGTAAAGATTTAGGTAAAAAGGTAAAATCATTGCGAAAAAAGGGTATAATTCCTGGAATTTTGTATGGTCCGGAAGTTAAGAATTTACCCTTGGAAATTGATTCAAAGGAATTTGAGAAAATTTTTAAAGAGACCGGAGAGAGTTCTTTGATTAACTTAAAGATTGAAGACGAAAAATTTAAAAATAAAGAATTATTTGTTTTAATTCACGAAATTGAAAGAGAACCTTTAACTTTAAAACCAAGTCACATTGATTTTTATCACCCTAAATTAAAAGAAGAAGTCCAAGCCCTGGTGCCTTTAGTTTTTGAGGGAGAATCAAAAGCGGTTAAAGAATTGGAGGGAACTTTAGTTAAGAATATTCACGAAGTTAAAGTTAAAGCCCTTCCTTTAAATTTACCAAAAGAAATTAGAGTTAATACTGAAAAACTGAAAACTTTTGACGACGAAATTTTAATTTCTGATTTGAAATTACCAGAAGGAGTAAAAGTTTTAAGAGAGCCCCAGGAAATTGTTGCTTTTGTTGCGCCTCCAGAAAAAGTCGAGGAAGAGTTAGAAAAACCAATCGAAGAGAAAATAGAAGAAGTAGAAAAAGTAGTTGAGAAAAAAGAAAAAGAGGAAGAAGAGGTAGAAAAAGCAGAAGAAACAAAAGAAGAGAAAAAGGGAAAATGAACTTAATTAGTTCTTAGCATGCTTTCTAAATTTCTTAAGGCCGATTTTCATAAGTCCATTCTTTTTATGTTGGTTTTGTCTTTGATTTTCTCCAGTTTTTCTATCTTTGGGGAAGAAAATTTAGAAGAAATTTGTCAACTAGAAAAAATTGAAGAGCAAGGAAAAATTCTTTCGAAGGGAGATTACCAGAAATTATTAGAGAAATGTCAGGGATATTATGAAGAAAAGAGCCAACAAATTGAACAAGATATTTCTAAGACCGAAAAGGAAAAGAAAACCCTTCAAAACCAAATTACTATTTTAAAAAATAAAATCAAAAATTTAGATTACCAAATCACTCAATCAAACTTGATGATTAAAGATTTAAAACTCCAGATCGGCGATACCGAAAATTCTATTCAAAAAAATTCAGAAAAGATCGATGATTTAAAGGATAAATTGATAAACATTTTAAGATCAATTTATGAAGAAGATCAGCGATCACTCGTTGAAATTTTACTGATTGAACCAAAGCTTTCCAGTTTTTTCGATAACTTAATGGCTTTGGAAGAAATTTCCTCAAAGAATCAGGAATTACTGAAAGAAATTAAAGCCCTTAAATCTTATTTGGAAGAACAAAAAACATCTTTAGATACGGAAAAAGGGGATTTAGAAAAGGCATTGCAAATTCAAACCCTTCAAAAACAAGAAAACGAGGGAACAAAAAAAGAACAAGATTATCTTTTAAAATTAACCGAAACCGAATATCAAAAATATCTTAAAGAGCAAGAGGAGACCCAAAAAAGAGTTGCCGAAATTAGAAAAAGAGTTTTTGAATTAATTGGTATACCCGCGGCTCCTACCTTTGGTGAGGCCTATGAAATTGCAAAATATATTGAGCAAATTACCGGTATTAGACCGGCATTTTTATTAGCCGTTTTGACCCAAGAATCAAATATTGGTAAAAATGTCGGTCAATGCTACCTGGTGGATTCTAGTACGGGTGAAGGGATTCGAATTGCTAGCGGTAAAAGAGAACCGCGTACAATGAATCCGCGGCGAGATGTGCCCAATTTCTTGATAATTACCAAAGAATTAGGAAGAGACCCCTTCAATACTCCGGTTTCTTGCCCAATGGAATATGGCTGGGGTGGAGCAATGGGACCGGCCCAATTTATTCCTTCGACCTGGATTCTGTATAAAGAAAAAGTTCAGACCGTTGCCGGAAAAATACCTGATCCTTGGAACATTAAAGATGCTTTTCTGGCTGCTGCCTTATATCTAAAAGATTACAGCGCCGCTAATCAAACTTACAATGCCGAATGGAAAGCAGCCATGATCTACTTTTCCGGAACCACAAGCTCGAAATTCCGATTTTATGGAGATTCGGTAATGAAAATCGCTAGTCAGTATGAGCAAGATATTAGTGAAATTGAAAAATTAGCCAAACTTTAAATATCTAACGTCGGATTTTAGAACTCTAGAGTTTTTCCAAAACTGAGATTATTGTTTCTAATTTTCCTTCCATAACCTCCTCAATATTGTGCCAGGACTTTTTAATTCGGTGATCAGTAATTCGATTTTGAGGGAAGTTATAAGTTCTAATTTTTTCTGATCTCTTGGCCCAGCCAATCTGGGTTTTTCTTTCTTTTGAAAGTTTCATTTCTTCTTTTTCTCGGATTTTCTCTGAAAATCGCGCCTCTAAAATAGCGAGGGCGTTTTCTTTGTTCTGGGCCTGACTTCTTTCGGTCTGGGAGGTTACAACCAAGCCGGTAGGTATATGAGTGATTCTCACTGCTGTTTCTTTTTTATTTACATATTGACCGCCAGGGCCAGAAGCTCGATAAAACTCAAATTTTAAATCATCTGGTTTGATTTTGATTTCGGTTTTCTTCGGCTTTGGCAAAACTGCTACCGTTGCCGTGGAAGTATGAATTCGGCCCGACTTTTCGGTTTCGGGTATTCTTTGGACTCGATGGACCCCTGCCTCATATTTCATTTTCGAATAAACATTGTTATTCCTGCCTGCCATCGGCTTCGCCTCGGGCGAATGACGGGCAGGTTTTAATTCAAAAATTATTTCTTTAAAGCCGCCGAGTTCGCTAACTCTCGAATCCAAAATTTTTTCCTGCCAATTTTGAGAAGAAGCATATTTCGAATACATTTTAAATAAATCCTTAGCGAATAAAGCCGCTTCGTCACCACCAGCTCCGGCCCTGATTTCAACGATGACCGCTGCGCCCTCCGTAGCATAGTTACGGCGAAGGAGGGCCCCAGTTTCTGAAGAAACCCTATTTCCAATACTATAATTTAACAACAAATTTTCGAGTTCTTTTTCTAATTTTTTTTCTTTTTCTTTAAGTTGGGAAACTTCTGTTTCGGCTAAAGAAATTAGTTCTTGATCTTCCCTAGCCGAAACTATTGACTTATTTTCTTCAATTTCGTTTTTTAAATCTCCCAGTTCTTCGCCTTTTCTAATAATTCTTTCTAAAAATTCTTTTCTTTTAATCAGTTCTTCAAATACGCGAGCGTTAGCGAAGCGTGGAGATGAACGAAGTTCATCGACTTTTTCCCAATTTGAAATCAACCCAGGATCACTGAGTTGTTGCAATACAATGTCGTATTCTTTTTTTACTTCCTTAATATCCATTGATTATTTTTTCTTTCCTGTCTTTTTTGCCAATCTTTTTCTAAATTTTTCTACCCTCCCCATTTTATCAACAATTTTTTCCTTACCGGTATAAAAAGGGTGACATTTTGAACAAATTTCAATTTCTATAAACTCCTTAGTTGAACCAACGGTAAAAGTGTTGCCACAAGCACATTGAACTCTGGCATTAGGATAATATTTTGGGTGAATATCTTTTTTCATAACCTTCCGAATAATTATATATTAACAAACCCGATATTAAAAATCAAGCCCGGTCAGTTAAATTCTCTTAGAATTTAGGCGGGCTTGATTTAATTTAATAACAATGCTATCATTTAAGATAATTTAAAATGAGCGAAACTAAAGAAAAAATAAAAGAAAGCGATTTTGGAATTAACCCTGAAGAAATGGCGAAGGCCGGTTTACATTTCGGACACCGAACTTCAAAATGTCACCCCAAAATGAAACCCTATTTAGCTGGCGTGAAAAATACGATTCACATCATCGATCTTGAGAAAACTGCCCAGAAATTAAAAGAGGCCTTAAATTTTGTTCAAGAAATCATTTTGCAAAATAAAATTTTGCTTTTGGTGGGAACGAAAATTCAAGTGAAAGGTTTAGTCAAAGAGATTGCGACAGATCTAGGTTTGCCATATGTTAACGAAAGATGGCTAGGGGGAACCTTTACCAATTTTGAAGTGATTAGAAAAAGAATCGCTTATTTCAAGGATTTGGAAAAAAAGCGAGCCGAAGGAGGTTTCGAAAAATATACAAAAAAAGAGCGTTCGGACATTGATCAAAAATTAAAAGACTTAGAAATCAAATTGGGCGGTATTAAAAATCTGGAAAGATTGCCCGATGCTATTTTTGTGTTAGACATAAAGAAGGATGAAACGGCTATTAGAGAAGCAAAGAAAAAAGGAATAACGGTGATTGGAATAGCTCACACCAATACCGATCCTACCCGGGCCGACTATCCTATTCCTGCTAGTGACGACGCCATTTCTTCAGTGAAATATATCCTCGAGAAAGTAAAAGAAGCCATCCTAAAAGCTAAACCAAAAATAGCCAGCAACGCGTAACTATTGTTAAAAATGTACTCGTTACCGGTTACTGGTCACTATTGTGGTAACAATTGGAAAAATAAAAAACCTTAGAGATAAAACCGGGGTTTCAATAAGTGAATGTAAAAAGGCCTTAGAAGAGGCAAAGGGCAATATTGATTTGGCAAAAGAAATTCTGAAAAAAAAGGGCAAAGAATTTGCTCAAAAGCAATCGGAAAGAGAAGTAAAAGAGGGTCTCATTGCCACTTATTTACACCCGGATAAACAAATTGGTGTAATTTTAGAATTAAACTGTGAAACAGATTTTGTCGCCAGATCCGAAGATTTTCAAAAATTAGCTCACGAATTATGTTTACAAATTGCCGCTATGAATCCTCAAGACGCAGATTCTCTTTTCTCTCAACCCTGGATAAAAGACGAAACCAAAATCGTTAAAGATTTAATTGACAGTTATATCGCGAAATTGGGAGAAAATATTGTCGTAAAAAGATTTACCAGGTACGAAATTTAACTTTCTGCGAGAGTCGGTCTCGTAGCGTTATAAACATGGCAGAGTTAATAGCAATAATTATTCTATTTTCAGGTTTCATTGGGATAGGAATAATTTTATTTCGGAAAATCCCGGTTTTGGCTCAATTGCCCGAGGTGCCAACGAGTTTCGATTTCAAAACTAAAATTCAAAAAATAGCCGAAAAAATTAAAAATTCAAAATATCTTAAAACGCCACCTTTTGAGATTTTACTTCAAAAAGTTCTTTCCAAAGTTCGTATTTTAACTTTTAAAATTGAAAACAAAACCGGAAGTTTACTTCAGAAATTGAGAGAAAAATCTGAGAAAAAGAAAGAAAACGACCAATATTGGCGGAAACTTAAAAAATCAATCAAGGAAGACAAATCCGAAGAAAATAAAAATAATTTGCCGAGGTAGCTCAATAGCAGAGCAGTTGCTTTGTAAGCATCAGGTTGGGGGTGCAAGTCCTCTCCTCGGCTTTGGCATAAGAATCTCTAGAACCATTACTACATTCCGAAAATTTACTTTTCGCCCTCGGCACGTCTGACGTGCCGAGAGTTTTTCTCTCGGGGTTTTGCTTGACACTAAAATATTGATTTGCTAATATTTTTATATAGTTCTTTTAGGAGGTGGTTAAAATCACAGAAGAAAGATTAGTAGGCAAGGTTATACACTATTATTCCAAAATAGGAGTAGCAGCAATTAGAATTGTTGGATCCTTAAGACTTGGCGAAAAAATTCGGATCGTTGGTGGAAGGAATACTAATTTTACGCAGATTGTCGCATCAATGGAGATTGAAACATCAAAAAATAGAAATAGCCCATACTGGCGAAGAGATAGGACTCAAGGTTGAAGAAATAGCTCGAGAAGGATACGAGGTTTACAAACTGCAATCTCCAAGCTGATGTCCTTATTTAATTCTTTTGCCTACAATATTTTTATAGACGCCAAAACGCGTCTTTTTTTATTTCTCCCCGAGGGTTTTTCTCTCGGGCGTAATCGTGGTTTTTATGATATAATAAATTTCAAAGAATATGAAAATTGCCATTGGAAGCGATGAAAAAACTTATTTAACTGATTTCGTTATTAAAGAATTAAAAAAACGAGGACACAAAGTAGGAAAGTTTGGTTCTTTAACTGGTAGAAAAACGCCCTGGCCGGAAGTGGGGGAGATGGTGGCAGAAAAAGTCGCCAGCAAAGAATATGACCAGGGAATTTTATTTTGTTGGACAGGTACCGGCGTTTCTATTGTCGCTAATAAAATTCCGAGTATAAGAGCAGCTCTTTGTTTTGATGCAAAAACTGCCGAAGGAGCGAGAAAATGGAATGATGCTAACATTTTGGTTATGAGTCTTCGTTTAACTTCTGAAAACGTCGCCAAAGAAATATTAGATGCTTGGTTTAGTACTAAATTTGATGAGAAAAAATCCGGTAGATTAAAAATGGTTGCCGAAATCGAAAAGAAGTATATGAAGCCCTTGAAGAAGTAGTGGGACTTGACAAGATCTTTTGATTTGCTAAACTGAAAATAGGAAAGGTTGAAAAGCATATAGAAAAAATTTAAATGATTTATATGGCTGAAGACACGGACTAATTAAAAAATAAAACGAAAATCGAAGATATTAAAAATTGAACCACGAAATATCTTCGTGGTTATTTATTGGAAAGAAGCACATTAAAAATTAAACCCCGTAGAAAATCTTTAATTTTCATACGGGATAAATATGGATCAGTTTCTAAGAGTTGCTCCAACTTCTATTATTTTTGAGGATTTGATCCTGGTCCAGGATGAACGCTAGCGGCGTGGATAAGGCATGCAAGTCGTACGATCCTCCTGAACTCGCAAGAGCGAGGGAGGGGAGTGGCAGACTGGTTAGTAACACGTGGGTAACATACCCTCGTCACGGCCATAACTCGGAGAAATCCGAGCTAATAGCCGATAGTCCCTGCTTGTCGTAAGATGAGCTAGGTAAAGGTTGTCCGCAAGGATGACCGGACGAGGAATGGCCCGCGGCCTATCAGCTAGTTGGTAGGGTAATGGCCTACCAAGGCGATGACGGGTAGGTGGCCCGAGAGGGTGGTCGCCAACAAGGGCACTGAGACATGGGCCCTACTCCTACGGGAGGCAGCAGTCGAGAATATTGGTCAATAGGGGAAACCCTGAACCAGCGACGCCGCGTGCTCGAGGAAGCCCTTCGGGGTGTAAAGAGCTTTTGCGCGAGAAGAACCCCGTTCTCTATGCTCGTGACTATAGTTTATTAACTTACAAATTTGATTCCCAATTTATTAAAGTTAGTTTACTTAGTGATGGGTTTAGAGAACGGGGTGACGTTATCGTGCGAATAAGGAGATGCTAATTCTGTGCCAGCAGCAGCGGTAAGACAGAATCTCCAAGCGTTATCCGGATTTATTGGGCGTAAAGCGTCCGTAGGCGGTCTAGTAAGTTTAACGTTAAAGACCTCGGGCTCAACCTGAGGAGTGCGTTAAATACTGCTAGACTAGAAGGCGTTAGGAGCTGATGGAACGCTCGGTGTAGGGGTGAAATCCGTTGATATCGAGCGGAACACCAAAAGCGAAGGCATTCAGCTAGGACGGCCTTGACGCTGAGGGACGAAAGCGTGGGGAGCAAAAAGGATTAGATACCCTTGTAGTCCACGCCCTAAACGATGGACACTGGCTGCTCGAAGTGTCGACCCTTCGGGTGGCGAAGCTAACGCGTTAAGTGTCCCGCCTGGGAAGTACGGCCGCAAGGCTAAAACTCAAAGGAATAGACGGGGGCTCACACAAGCGGTGGACCATGTGGCTCAATTCGACGACAAACGAGGAACCTTACCAGGGCTTGAAAAGCTAGTGAAAATTTTCCGAAAGGAAGATCTACCCACAAGGACACTAGCCCAGGTGCTGCATGGTTGTCGTCAGCAGGTGTCTTGAGATGCTCCCTTCAATGGGGGAACCTGCGCAACCCTCATCCTATGTTTGTCTCGTGATTTTTCGCGAGAATGTCATTGGAAACTGCCTCGGATAACGGGGAGGAAGGTGAGGATGACGCTAAATCAGCATGGCCCTTTGATGCCCTGGGCTGCACACGTGGTACAATGGCCGCTACAGAGGGTTGCTAAGATGCAAATCGGAGCTAATCCCATCAAAAGCGGTCTCAGTTCGGATTGAGGTCTGAAACTCGACCTCATGAAGCCGGAATCGCTAGTAACCGTGAATCAGCCACGTCACGGTGAATATGTTCCTGAGCCTTGTACTCACAATGAACGCGCTCGGCAGGTACACAAACCAGAGAGTTAAAATCTCTCCCTTCGTTGGCTCAACGAATGGTAGCTGAAAGACAATCATTTGCCGCGAGGCAAATGGTAGAGGGTCTGGATGCAAATGGTAGCCCGAATCATAAAGAGCTGGCCGACCCATGGAGGGGCGGTGAGCATGGGGAAGACCGATTCCACCGGCTCGATTCGGGATGCTAAGAATGGTTCATGTATTGACCCGAGGAGATCTGATGCGGTATAATGAAACTGACGCCGCGTCAGAAGTCAGCTGAATCATAGTACTGGACACAAGTTTTTATGTGTTCGGGAAGGGTTCACTCTAATGCAATGTTAAACCCAAATTATATAGTTGGTTTGGTAGATGGAGAAGGTAGCTTCACCGTTTATATTCGAAATCCTGATTTGAAAAAGAAAGCAAAGAGAAGAACGAAGATCGAACCGAAATTTTATTTGAAACTCATAGAAAAAGACAAAGATATTCTATATGAATTAAAAAATTTCTTTGGTTGTGGAAATGTATATTTCCAGGTAGACAAACGGAAAAACCATCAAAACTGCTATCGCTACGAAGTAACGAATCGTAATGATTTAGAAAAAGTTATTATCCATTTTTTCAAGAAACATCAGTTGAAATTAGTGTCAAGAAGAAAAGATTTTAAGATATTTTGTAGAATAATGAAGGGAATAAAACAAGGAAAGCATTCTACCAAGTCAGGATTGAGAAAACTATATTTTCTTAAACAAAAAATGCATTAGAGCTCGCCGTATGCGGGAAATCCGCTCGTACGGTGGGAACATCAACTCTGAAGTTTCCAGAGGATAATCGCCCGTCAACCCAAGCAAGCTGGGAATACCTGAAGTGCCCCGTAAAGGGAATTAAGGTAGGCTCAGTAAGAGGGGGTAAGTCGTAAAAGCAATCTGCTTTCGTTGCGACCCTAAGGGGAAACCCTTAGAGAGAAACTTGGCTATATGCTGGAACATCTGTGAATCTGAAACTACTAATAGTATAATTAAATAATACTATGAGTAAAAATGTTTTCAGTGCAGAAAATCAGCAGGGAAGTCGCCAAAATTTTGTTAAAAATTTAAGCGACCCCTCAGAGACTACACGCCGAGCTCCTCTTTCTAAAAGAGAGATACAAACTTATTTTCTTGGAGCGTTACACGATGGAACGTTCAGTAGTAATCGGAGATTCCGAATTTCACAGAAAGGTACCGAATGGTTAAAAGTCTTACAAAAGTTATTGAGAAAATTAGGCTACAATTCCTGGATTTATAAAGAAGGTTCAGATAGAGAAGTGTATGTTCTGGAAACCTTGGCAGACTTCTTAGATTTCAAATTCGACCCAATGAAATTAAAGACTAGGAAAGAAAAGATTGGCTATATTAGAGGATTTTTCGATGCCGAAGGTGGCATTCCCAGAGACAGTAAAGCAAGATTCTATATTCAATTAGTTCAGAACGATAAAGAAAAATTGGAAAAATTAAAGAAGCTTCTAACTAGTCTAGGCATAGAAACAGGAAAAATTCATAATCCGAGCCGAAAAGTAGATCCTGATTATTGGAGGATGTATGTTTTAGTAAATTCACGAGAAAAATTTATCATTAGGATAGGATCATGGCATCCAAGAAAGATAAAAACTTTAAGGAAGAGGATGAAGATATAGTCCATGCTCTATAGCGATATAGGGAGAAACATGAACAAGGCACGGGTAGCGGAAGCTGCTCGTGGATCAATAAATTTAAAAGTGTTGACTAAATTTGAGGGAGGAGAGCTCTGATCTCAAATTTGAGGGTGTTGATCTCGGAGCCCAAAATCGAGATTGTTGGGGCAACTCTAAGAAACTGATACTTCGACAGGCTCAATATCAATTCTGAGCTTGTCGAAGAACTGACAAAGATACACGGACCTAAATCCGTGTTTTCTTGTTTTTGGGGATTGAAAAAATATTTCATTTTTGATAATATATATTAATATGCCAATTGCTAAAAAGTTAGCGAAATTTTTATCAAAAATTAAATATGAACCGATTGAACATCGTACGGTTTATACCGCTTACGATAAAGCCCAAACTCTGAAAATACCCGAGAAAACGGTTGGCAAAACTTTAGTTATGAAAATGAATGGAGATTTTGCCATAGTTCTGGTTTCAGCTAATCAAATTTTGGATAAAGTAAAATTCAAAAAAACAGTAAACAGTTGGCGAAAAAAACTGGGACAAAAATCAGTTAAGGAAATTAGATTTGCCACCGAGGTCTGGATGAAAAAGAATCTCAAGGGAGTGAAGATTGGTGCAATTCCACCTTTTGGAAATTTGTGGAGATTTCCCACTTTTGTCGAAAAATCTTTATTAAAAAACCCAACAATCATTGCCAACGCTGGCGATTATAATGTTTCTATAAAAATAAATTCTAATCTCTTTAAAAAATTAATACCTGATTTAGCCGTTGGAAATTTTGGTAAGAAAAAATAATGTTATATTATCGAATTTTTTCAAAAATTTATGAAATGGGAGCAAAACAGATGTGCCGTGACTGCCAAGGTTTTATCAAAGAAGGTTCAAAAATTTTAGATTTAGGATGTGGTTCTGGAATTGCCGCAAAATATTTTCAAGATTTTTTTAAAGCAAAAGTAATTGGAACTGATATTAGAGATAATAGATTAGTTCCTATTCCTTTTAAGATCATTGACGGCCAAAATCTTCCTTTTGAAGATAATTCCTTCGATGTGGTTTTAATAAATTATGTCTTACATCACTGTCAGAATCCTGAAGAATTATTAAAGGAAGCCAAAAGAGTTTCAAAAAGAATCATTATTTTCGAAGATTTACCGGAAGGGGTTTTAGCTAAATTAAGATGCAAAATTCATCAGATTACTTTTTTTGGTGGCAAAAAGATATTTAATTTTAAGAAAAGAGCCGAGTGGGAAAAAATATTTGAAAAACTTGGATTAAAAATTATCGCCGAAAATCAAGTTTTCACCAAATTTAGCTGGTTAGATCCTATAAAAAGAATTCGCTTTGTTTTAGAAAAAGAAATCCCCCCACCCCCACTTTAGACACCTTCGGTTTCTAACGTTTTCGCCTTCGGCGAAAGCCTGTTTTTCCACCACGGGGGATTCCGGTATTTTTTTGGGCGCGTAGCTCAGTTGGTTAGAGCGTCGCTCTGATAAAACGAAGGTCCGTGGTTCGACTCCACGCGCGCCCACTCATACTATTAGATACAAACTCTAATTATTGAGAGGGGAGAAAGTTTTCTTTCTCGCTTTCTAAAAATTTAGCCCTGCCTTGCAAAAGCAAGGCAGGGTTTTCTTTGTCTTCAGAAATCTGAAAATTCTTTGAATTTTCCAAATAAAACCGGTTAGAAAACTCTTTTCTAACGTGGTAATTTTGACGTTTTCTCTCGCTCGCGACCTCGCCTTATTTTATATTCAAAAGAGGGGTTAAAAAATTATTTAAGAAAGTTTGAAGACGAGATTTTTACAAAACCAGCACGCGAATTTATAAAGGATATTGAAGCAAATCTGGACAAATTTAAAGCTTTCAAATTACGAAATTTTTGACATTGATTTAATATGAAAATCCTAATATAATAAAATAATGCCACGGAAAAGATATAAGATGACTAAAAAACATAGGGAAGCTATATCTGAGGCGAAAATGGGACACAAAATTTCGGAAGGAACAAAACGAAAGATAGGTTTAGCAAATCGTGGAATTTGGGTTAAGTTCAAATGTAATTATTGTGGAAAACAAAGTGAAGAAAAACAGTCTCATTACAAGAAAAAGAGAAGACATTTTTGTTCAATGAAATGTTATGCAAATTTTAGAAAAGAAAAATTACTTTTTTGGGAACAACCTTCTTATAAAGGGGTGAGAAAAAAGGGAGAGACTAAACAAATATATTATAAAAATTATTGCATAAGACACCCTAAAAATATTTCACATTTGAAAGCAAGAAGATATGCAAGAGAAAGAGGCGCTAAGGGAACACATACTTTAGAAGAGTGGGAAAATTTAAAGAAAAAATATGGTTATAAATGTGCCACATGTGAAAAGAAAACCATATTAACAAAAGACCATATAATTCCACTAGCCGAGGGTGGAACAGACTATATTCAAAACATCCAACCCTTATGTAGAAATTGTAATAGTAAAAAATGGAAAAAAGCTTTACGCAAAAAATTAAAAGTTAATTAGAAAAAATATAAAAGCAATAATTTTAGCCAGAGTTTTGATTGAAAAATAGAAAGAGGTACGACAAGACAAACATACCCGATGCCTATATGTTTAGAAAACTTCTGTAAGCATTAAAGAAGGGCAAAGATATCTTTTCGATAGTTTCAATAGCTACTCATAGGGGTAAATAAATCTCCATCACTTAAAGAAATAATTGAAAACGATTATATTTTGTCAGCGAATGCGTATAATCCGTATATTGGAGAAGAGGAGAAGGAATATAGAAGACCAAAGGAAATTTTGGATGAGGTATTGCAGAAAAAAAACTAATTTGATAGAATTGTAAATAGATTTAAAAAGATGATAAAATAACAAATACAATGGATAAACAAACTTTAATTAGTATCATTGAAGGTAATAGAAAATCCCGTTTAATTACTTATATTACAGGAGACCGCCAGCCATTTGTTACCAGAATAGCTGAGGACACTATTCCTATTTTTAATCACCACTTAGAGAATTTTGTTCCTACAGAGAAAGTTAGTTTATTCCTTTATACCCGTGGTGGAGATTTGGTTACCCCTTTAAAATTAGTGAAGCTGATTAAATCTTATTGTAAAGAATTTGAGGTATTAATCCCTTATCGAGCCCATAGCGCGGGAACACTTATTGCCTTAGGCGCTGATAAAATTTTAATGGGGAGGTTAGCTGAGTTAAGCCCAGTAGATCCAACGACAATGCATCCATTTAATCCTCCAGATCCCTCTTTCCCTCAAAGAAAATTAGAAATTAGTGCCGAGGATTTAAACTCCTATTTTCTTTTAGCTAAAGAAATGGCTAAAATAAAAGAAGAGCAGATAAATGAACCATTTAAATATTTAGCGGAAAGGATTCATCCATTATCTTTGGGAAATGCTTATCGGGTTTATCGAATGGGTAAAATGGTTGCGGAAAAATTATTAGAATTACACATGAACAGAGAAACCGAGGAGAAGAAAATCGAAAGAATAATCAGAGAAATTACTGGAGAGATATTATGCATTCATGGATATCCAATAAATAGGGATGAAGCAAAGAGAATGGGATTAAAAGTTGAAATACCTGAGAAAAATTTAGAGAAAAATTTGTGGGATTTATATGAAATTTATGCAAAAGAAATGAAATTAGATGTACCTTTCCATCCATCTGAATTCCTCGGTGATAAAGAAATAGCAGAGGTGAAATATACTGGAGCGTATATTGAAAGCTATAATTTATCTGATCAATTTATATTTCGTGGGAAAGCTCTAAAAACAATTAGGGATAATAAACCATCAATTGAGATGAATATTGATTCTCAAAAGTGGGAAAAAATAAAATAATTTTACAAATATATGCCAACAGCAGAAGCTATAAAAGAATTAGTCACCCCCCTTATTTTAGATGAAAAATATACAGGAGAAGCAATTAGGATTAATAAAATAGAAGAAATATGGGGTAATTTGGCATATCCAGATGTCGAAATAATCTCTCCTTCTGGCGAACATATTGTAATTAAAATTAAACCCATAGAAGAAAGAAGAGTTTTAATTTTACCCGAACGACTCACTAATCCTTATTATGGCAGTGCTGAACTCGAACAGCATTTAAGAGAAATGGCAAAAAAAGCTCCTGGAATAGAAGAGATTTGGAAGATCACTGAAAAATTACCTTCTTTAACTGATTTAATTATAGAAGAAAGAGAAAATGAATAAATGGCAAAATATTATCTTGAAACCAGTGCACTCGTTAAACGATATAAACAAGAAAATGGGTCTGATTTTGTGAATAAGCTCTTTAACGAAGGGCACGATTTATTTTATTTAAACCTTGCTATTATAGAAATCCGCAAGGTTTTTTATCGTTTATATTTATGGCCCCAAAAATTAGAAGGCGATATTCAGATCACAAAAGAACAATTTTTAGCCTTAGATACGAAATTTGCCCAAGATTTATTAAAAATGAGAAAGATTGATTTTACAGATGAAATGATAGAAAAATCTCGGCAAATTCTCGAAAAAATTTGGCTTAAATCGGTATTTGACTTATCTCATCTTTCGGCATTCCTAATAATTAAAGAGATTTACCCTGATTTAATTTTTGTTTGTTCTGAGAAAAGTAAACTTATAGAGGCTATAAAATTATTTATCAATACTAATGACATCGAAATTCCCGAATATAAAATTTAATTGGCCAACAAAAAAATTAGGAGAATAAATTTATGGATTTTTTAACGATTGGCGATTTCAATTTTTTAATATTTATTATTCCGGGGTTTCTGACCGTTTGGACATTTCGCTATTTTATTCGATCTAAAAAACGAGGAGATTTTGAATTATTAGGACTCAGTTTTGTCTGGGGATTAATAATACTTATCTTTGTGGAGTTTCTCTTGAAAAAAAGTTATAAAATTGAACATTTGCTTTCGAATCCTTACGGTGCGGCAATTGTTTTATCCATTTTTGGTATTATATTCGGATGGTGCGGTAGTCATATATCTCAATGGAGTTGGTTCAAAAAATTGATTCAGCGTGTATCTCCAAAGTTAAATGATCGTCAAGGGTCGAAGAATTAATTGAGAAATAAAATCATGAAAAATAAAAAAGAATATTGCGAAAAATTATACAATAGATACAAAGAGCTCGAAGAAAAAACCCAACCAGAGGTCCGTGATCTAAGACCAGGTGGAGAGATTCATGCTAAATATATATCTCTTAAAGATATGGAAGAGAAAATTAAAGCAAAAGAAGAATTATATACATGTTTAGATTTTCTAACAGATGATCAATTAATAGAACTTTCTGGTAACCCAGATTTTTTAAAAGAGGCAGGAGATATTTTAATGAAAAGAAAAAGGCAAAATTTAGGCCGAAGTTGAGAGGAACCAGCGTTCCGTTAAATAGAAATTAAAAATGAAAAGTGAAGAATACTATGGAATATAAAATTAGTGGTATTATAAAATTTTTTGAAGTAAGTAAATTAAAGCTAGATAATAATAAGTTAATTTTCAATTCTCCAAATTCCATCAAAGTTATTATATTATCTACAGACACTAATGATCTTGGTGTGGAATTAGTTTTATCTGCCGATGACGAAAGTGAAGCTAAAATGGTATCCGAATTAGAACTCGAACGAATTTCTAATCTGATTAGTTATTTCCATCACATTCCGATCCTAGAAAGTAGAATTACAGGGATGATTTCTCAATCTCAGCCCGGTTCGAATCAGAAGAACATAAAAATCTCTGAGTTTATTCGCACCTCGGAGAGTATTTCGATTGTTAAGGGTTTGGGGGTAGAATCCGTAGTTAAATTGAGAAATAAACTCGAAAAAATTTATCCAAATGATTTTGATGAAACAATTTCTCTATGGCGCCAAGCGATAAGCGAAGACAATTCTATCTCGAGATATTTATTGCTTTATAGACTCTTAGAATTGTTATTTAAACAAGATACCGTGTCATTAAATGAATGGATAAAAAATATAGAACCGCAAGTTAAAATCTATCAAGATAGATTAAGAAGAGAACATACAATTTATACTTATCTACGTGATTGTATCCACCCGAAAACAGAAAAAAGAACATTTCCGTTGAAAGAAATTTCTGGTATGGTAAATCCTCTTCAAAATTTAGTTTATAGAAAAATTCAGGAAAAATATAGAGAATCAATTTACTAAATTTTGGCCAACAAAAAATTAAAATGGCCAATTAATTTTAGACAAAGCATTTAAAGGAGAATTAGTGAAATAAATTTATGCCACTCTCTAATCTTCAACCATTCAAACTTATTAAAACGAAGAAAGAAACGGATAAAATAGGATTGAGTGATATCCAAGGCCTGAGAAGGCTTTTAGAAGCGAAAAACAGAAAGGACCTTTCTGTTTTGTTAAAGGACTGCACTTCTTATTTAGAAGAGTCGAGTCAATATGGTAGCTATTTGTTTTCCGTTATTTCAACTTTTTGGATTTATGTGCCCCCAGAAAAGATTGAAAGACTAGAACAAATTTCTCAAGAAGATAAAAATTTATTATTGGAATTAGTTAGAAAAATTTATCCGCCAAAAAATCATTCGCCAGAAATAACAGAAGTAAAGTTTAGAGTTTTGACAGAAAATATAGGAAATCGAGAGGAAAATAATATTAAAAAAGTTAAAATCAATTTAGGCAAATCTAAGAGAAGCTGGTTTTCAATGAGTAATCCTTTTATCTATCTTATTATTGCAACTGCCGTACTTGTAATTGCAGGATTGATTCTTAATCATTTTAAAGAATGATGGCGAAACAAAAAATCGAAGAATTAATTGAGGAATAAAATTATGCCAATGGAACCGGAAAATATTTTAAAAGGAAGAATGGCTGAAAGTTTGGTAGAAGAATTGCTTAAAAAGAGTGGAAATAAAGTCTACCGTTTTGGTTATGAAGCTGTTTTGCAGAATTTAACCCAATTAGAAAAATCATTTGACAGGGAAAGTGAAGTAGGCCGAAGAATTAGTTCTATTCCTGATTTTATTGTGGTAAACCAAAAGAAAATTTCGCTTGTAGAAGTAAAGTTTCGTACCGAACCTCATCTTTATGAAACAGATGTTAAAAAATTAAGGATAATTGAAGCGTTCTGGCAGGCAAAAATAATTTGGATTACCCTAACTAAACCCTATTTTAGAGTTTCGGTACCGCCATATTTTGATAAAAGGGGGAACTTAAACTTAATTCCGATAGAAGAAGATGCCGATCTTATGGTTGTGCCCGATATTTTAAAAGATTTTAATAAATTGGTAGAAAAATATTATCAAAAAGAGGCTTCCTCTTGAAATAACCAAAATTAGGCCGAAGTTGAGGAAAATTTAACAAAACAATCAATTTTAGATCCCGAAGGGACGGGCTTGATTTTAAATTTCTAACGGGATAGAATATGAGAGAAAGTTTGACGAAGAGGGCCTTTAGCTCAATGGTAGAGCACTCGGTTTGCATCCGAGAGGTTAAGGGTTCAAATCCCTTAGGGTCCACAAAAATAAATTTTAGTGCGGGTAAGTGAACTTGACTATTTCTTGATATAATACTATTATTAAGCAGTGAGTATCTTATTTTTCTTTTCCTTACATAGTTTAAATGTGAGCTGAAAAGATAAAAAAGATAGGTCGGCTTATTATTTAATTCATATTTAATTCATAAATGTAAGGAAAAAATATGGCAAAAAAATTATACGTTGGTGGGTTGTCTTATAATACCACCGAACAAACCCTAAAAGATACTTTTGCCCAAGCGGGAACTGTTGAAACTGCGATTATTATTACTGACAAAATATCAGGGCGGTCAAAGGGATTTGGTTTTGTTGAAATGTCATCCGACGAAGAGGCCCAAAAGGCGATCGAAACACTGAATGGCAAAGAACTTGACGGCCGAAATATAATAGTCAATGAAGCTCGTCCTCAAGAATCCCGTCCGCGACCAGGCGGATTTTCTCAGCGAGACCGTGGTTTTGGCGGCGGTCGTAGAAGAGATTGGTAAAAGTCATTATTAGAAAATCCCCCGGATGGGGGATTTTCAATGTCGAACCGCTTTCTTAAAGACACCACCGAAGTTATCCACAAGAGGAATTTTTTCTTTTTGATATAATAATCTAAACTTAGCGTTAAACTCTGATTTAAGATAATAAAACAATTTTCCAAAGGTCGACCCATTCGACAGCTCAGGGTCGATACTGAGCCGAGTCGAAGTATCGAAATTAGGATTTTAAATTAATATATTAATATGACTCAAAATTGGTATCTCATAACTTATGAATCTTTGTTAGGACTTTGGCAGGGATTTTTGAAGTTTATTCCTTCTTTACTCGCAGCAATTATTATTTTTATTATTGGCTGGTTGATCGCTGAAGCAATTGGGAAAATAGTAAGCCGGATTTTAAAAGTTTTGAAAATCGATCAGATTTTTGAAAGAGCGAACTGGCGAGAAGCCCTGGAGACAGCCGAGATCAAAGTGAATATCTCAGAGTTCATTGGTGGAATCTGTAAGTGGATCTTGGTTATTGTTTTTCTATCAATTGCAGTAGAAATTTTAGGATTAGCTCAGTTTGCTTCAGTTTTGAATCGATTGATTGTTTGGCTTCCCAACGTAGTAATAGCCGTAGTCGTTTTTGTGGTGGCAGTGATTATTGCTGATATTTTAAATCGACTTATCCGCGCCAGCGTTAATAAGATGGGAATAAAATATGGCGGATTTTTAGGAGCGATTGTCCGCTGGGCGATTTATATTTTTGCTGGTTTAGCAATTTTACTTCAATTGGGAGTAGCCCCAACCATAATCCAAAGCATAGTTGTAGGTTTTGTGGGGATGCTAGCTTTGGCATTGGGTTTGGCCTTCGGTTTAGGTGGCAAAGATGCCGCAGCCAAACTGATTGAAGATTTGAAAAGAAGGATTTCTGAGTGATAATTTTTTAATAAATTTCGATTTTTAATCTTTCTGTCAAGTTAGGGCTTGACAAAGGTTTTGGTTTTGTTAATATTTAAATTGTATGGAAAAGCAGATAATTACTTTAGACAAAGGAAGCGGCTAAATTTATTTTGGCTTTCTTTTTCGAAGCCGCTTCTCAGAAAGCGGTTTTTAATTTCCTGATTGATAGAATGGGCAAGTTCTTTGAAAATTTAATAATTTAACGTGTCATACTTCGCTAAAGCGAAGGATGACGGTTATTAATTGCTAGCCAAGGAAAATTAATTAAGAGCAGATGGCGGATGCCTTGGGTCCGAGAAGCGATGAAGGGCGTGGGGTACCTGCGATAAGCCTCGGGGAGGTGGCTACCAACCTACGATCCGGGGATTTCCGAATGGGGAAACCCGACCACGTAAAACGTGGTCAGTCGCGTTCAACGCGACGGCGAACCCGCTGAAGTGAAACATCTCAGTAAGCGGAGGAAAAGAGAAAAATTTTTATTCCCTTAGTAGTGGCGAGCGAAAAGGGAAAAGCCTAAATTCCATTAAATTTTTAATGGGAAGTTGAAAGAAGGTGTCGTCGGGGGCATTCCTAATCGATGGGAATGTTCTTGAGGGAGAGCACTTAGGTAAAGCTTCGTTAGTCGAAGGATCCTGGAAAGGACCACCAAAGGGGGTAATAGTCCCGTAGACGAAAACGGCTTTATGCTCCTTGATACTTTTCTTAAGTACCACGGGGAATGAAAACCCTGTGGGAAGCAGGCAGAACTACTTTGCCAAGGCTAAATATTACTCGGACACCGATAGTGAACTAGTACCGTGAGGGAAAGGTGAAAAGTAGGGAGGTGATCCCGGTGAAATAGAACCTGAAACCATTTGCTCACAATAAGTCGGAGGGATGTACCATACGGTACGTCCTGACGGCGTGCCTATTGAAGAATGAGCCAGCGAGTCTGGACACATTGCAGTCTAAGGGGTTTTGCCCCGAAGGCACAGCGAAAGCAAGCGTGAAAAGCGCATTTGTGATTTTTCACAATGCTATGTGTTCAGGACCCGAAGCCAGTGCGAGCTTACCATGACCAGGGTGAACTTTGCAGAAATGCGAGGGGAGGCCCGAACCCGTGGATCTTGCAATCTCCTGGGATGAGTTGTGGTAAGAAGTGAAAAGCTAATCGAGCTTGGTAATAGCTGGTTCTCCCCGAAGTAGTTTTGGGACTAGCGGTGCGAAAATTTTTCTGGAGGTAGAGCACTGGAAAAGATATCTTGGCGAAAGCCAGGTATCTTTACTAAACTCCGAATGCCAGAAAAATGTAGCACCAGTCGGACTACGGGCGCTAAGGTCCGTGGTCGAGAGGGAAAGAGCCCAGATCTTCATCTAAGGTCCCTAAATCTGAGCTAAGTGGGAAAGGTAGTGGACTTTCAAAGATAGGTAGGAGGTGAGCTTAGAAGCAGCTATCCTTTAAAAAGTGCGTAACAGCTTACTACCTCAGAGATTCTGCGCCGAAGATTTAACGGGGCTCAAGCTCAGTACCGAAGATAAGACTCGTCAACAGCTAAACAGTTGTTGATGGGAGTAGGGGAGCGTTTCCAGTGCTGTGAAGCTAAATCGTGAGGTTTGGTGGAGCGCTGGGAAGCGAAAATGCTGGCATGAGTAACTGCAATCAGGGTGAAATCCCCTGACACCGAAAGCCAAAGGTTTCCTCGGCAATGATAATCAACCGAGGGTTAGGCGATCCTAAGGGGAACCGGAGACGGGTACCCGATGGACAGCCGGTTAATATTCCGGCCCCTCAATCTGTTTCTGAACAGTGACGCAGTTTCGTAGGTCAGAAGGATAATCGGATTTCCTCAGGGGAGTATTCCCCATTCTGACTGAAAGAACTGCCTAGAAAAGCTGGTAGGGTTAAACAGGTTGAGTCCGTACCGAAAACCGACACAGGTGGGCTGGTATAAATGTACCAAGGTGAACGGGTGAAACCTCGTTAAGGAACTCGGCAAAACAGTACCCGTAAGTTCGCAATATGGGTTGCCCGACCCGTAAGGGTTTTAGGGCTGCAACAAACGACCCCAAGCGACTGTTTATCAAAAACACAGGTCCCTGCTTAACTCGTAAGAGGATGTATAGGGGCTGAAGCCTGACCAGCGCTGGAACGTTAAGGTTGCCGGTTTTCAGGAGTTTTCTTGAAAGCTGAGCGGCTTAAGCGCCAGCAAGCGTCCGCGGTAACTATAACCGTGTTAAAGTAGCGTAATCCCTTGTCGGGTAAGTTCCGGCCCGCATGAAAGGCCTCACGACTTGGGGACTGTCTCAACGAGGTGCCCGGTGAAAATGCAAATGGGGGTGAAGATGCCCTCTTCCTACGGCTAGACGGAAAGACCCCGGGAGCTTTACTGTATCCAGGCATTGAATTTTGATTTTGGATGCGTAGCGTAGGTGGGAGACTTTGAAGCCCGAATTTCGGTTCGGGTGGAGTCAACAATGAAACACCACTCTTTCACAATCTTGGTTCTAACCTCGCTTAGAAGGCGATGGACAGTGCTTGGTGGGCAGTTTAAGTGGGGCACTTGCCTCCCAAAAGGTAATGGAGGCGTTTAAAGGTCGGCTAGGCAGGGATGGAAATCCTGTCCGGTCCTGTAAAGGGATAAGCCGGCTTTACTGCAAGCAGGCTATTGCGCGCAGTTGGGAAACCAGAACTTAGTGAACCGACGGATTTTAGTAGAAAATCCGAAGATCATCAGCTAAAAGCTACCCCGGGGATAACAGGCTAGTAGGGCCCGCGAGTCCATATCAACGGCCCTGTTCGGCACCTTAACATATCGGGGCGCTATAGCAGTAATGCTATATCTCGCTTAAGGCGGGACGAAAAAACTGACTTATAACGGTGAAATCCATATGTTAGAATATATATATGGACAATACCGTGGGAAGTTTAACTCAATTTCAAAAATCGATAATCATAGGATCAATTTTAGGAGATGGGTATTTAAGAATTATTTCTGGCAGAAATAATGCCTTTTTAGAAATTAATCATTCAATTAAACAAAAACAATACGTTGATTGGAAATACCTAAATCTTAAAAACATCTGTGTTTCTCCGCCAAAAGAAAGAATGGGAAATGGCGGAAGAATAGCTTATCGTTTTTATACAAAACAATTACCAGAACTAACGGAATTGTACAATTTATTTTATAAAAACGGTAAAAAAATTATTCCTTTAGAAATAAATATTAATCCGGTGATTTTATCGATTTGGTTTATGGATGACGGAAGCAAATGCGGTAATTCAAATTTTTATCTTAACACTCAGCGATTTACAAAAAACGACCAAGAATTTTTAATTAAAAAATTATCAATTCTCGGTCTTAAAGCAAGATTAAATAAAGATAAAATTTATTATCGTATAAGGTTTCTTTCATCATCTATATCTCGTTTAAAAGAAACATTGAAAGAAAATTTGATTCCTTCGATGAAATATAAATTGGGTTATAACCCCGTAGAGACTTGCTCGAAATGAGCAGATGAAAATAAAATTTTCATAATACGTCAGCCCCCTAACCCTATTATAAAGGCAATGTAGGGAGGGTGAAGATATAGTCCGATCCTCCTTGTAAAAGGAGAAAAAGACCGATAGCGATGTCGGCTCACCACATCCTGGGGGTGAAGTCGCTCCCAAGGGTTGGACTGTTCGTCCATTAAAGTGGTCCGCGAGTTGGGTTCAGAACGTAAATTACATTGCGTTCTACCACAGAAATGTGGTACAATAAATCTAGCTGATATCGGTGAAACCCTATTAAATAACTGAACATTTAGTAGGGCAATACCGAGGGAAGGATAATTTTATGTCTGATTCGGAGAGATTACTCTCCTATATTGCTGGTTTCTTAGACGGAGACGGTTGTTTAATGGCTCAGTTAGTGAAAAGAAAAGGATATCTCTATGGATATCAAATAAGATTAAGTATCGTCTTCTATCAAAAATTACAAAACATCGACCATCTTGCTTGGTTACAAAGATATTTTAAGAAAGGTTATCTTCGAGATAGAAGAGATGGAATGGCTGAGTATACAATCGTTGGTATAAAATCGGTTGCAAAGATTCTTACGAAATTAAGAAAACATCTTCGTCTAAAAAAGAAACAATCAAATTTGCTTTTAAAAATTGCAAAGATTCCTTTGAAACCGACACCTAACCAGTTTATCAGATTCTGTAAACTGGTCGATGAATCGGCAAAATATAACTATTCTAAGAAACGAAAAGTAACTTCTAGAGAAGTAATAAAATTTCTCCAAAGGCATAAAATTATTCCCCGTAACGACTGATTCCCTTTTCAGTAGGGATGAGATAGCGGACTTAAACCGTTATCATACGCTAGCCCCTCCTCTTCATTAAAATTGAAGAAAGGGTGAAGATATAGTCTATGCCATAAGTAATTATGGAATAACATGCGTGAGACAGTTCAGTCCTTATCTACCGCAGGCGTCGGAGCCTTGAGAGGGGTCGTCCCTAGTACGAGAGGATCGGGATGAACCAACCTCTGGTGTACCAGCTGTTCCGCCAGGAGCATCGCTGGGTAGCTATGTTGGGTACTGATAAGCGCTGAAAGCATCTAAGCACGAAGCAGTCCTCAAGATAAGGGCTCCTTAAGGCCGGTTAGAGATTATGACCTTGATAGGGTGCAGGTGTAAGCCCCGTAAGGGGTTAAGCCAAGCACTACTAATGGCCAAAAATACCTTGACTAGCAATTAATAATCGTCATTTAAGAAAAGGCGCTTTGGTGGCGGCTATGCTGGACTTGTTCCACCTGATCCCATTCCGAACTCAGAAGTGAAATAGTCCGAGGCCGATGATAGTCCACGTCTAACGTGGGCCAAAGTAGGTAGCTGCCACCAAAGCGCCTTTTTGTTTTTCCATTGACATCTTTTATTTTCGATATAAGACAAAAAAAAGGGGAAATAACCCCCTCTTTTTATTTTTCTCAATTTTTAGTAAAATAATTCAAGCGATATGAAATCACTGTATCGGTTTTTAATTTCTATAATTTCTCTTATTTTAATTATTTTTCTTTTAAACTTTTACCAAAAAGCAGTTAAAAATTTCTTTTATAAAATTTCCGAACCATTTCAAAAAACTCTTTGGCAGGCGGGGATAAGTATATCTAATTTTTTTGAAACAATTTCGAAAATTAAAAAATTAAAAATAGAGAACGAAGAGCTAAAACTTAAAAATCAAGAATTACTAGCTCAAATTGTGACTTTAAGTGAATTAAAAAAAGAAAATGAAATTTTAAGAGAGGCCCTAAATATTGGTTTGGAAAAAGAATTCAAACTCTCTTTGGCTCAGGTTACTGGAAAGGATATTTCGCAAGATTTTATCTTAATTAACAAAGGATTAGCAGACGGGGTCTCTAAAAACCTGCCGGTTATCACTCAACAAAAAATTATTTTAGGTAAAATTAGTGAAGTTTATCAAAATTATTCTCGGGTTATGCTTATTTCCAACAAGGAAAGCTCCTTTGACGGGAAAATTGCTGGGAAAGAAACTTTAGGTGAAGTTTTAGGAAAAGGGGATTTTAAAGTTCTTTTTGATCTCATTCCTCCAGAAGCCGAAATTTCCGAAGGAGACGTGGTGGAAACTTCGGCTTTAGGCGGTGTTTTTCCTAAAGGGCTTTTGGTTGGTAAAATTGGAAAAGTTCAAAAAAGCGATGTTCAATCATTCTATCAAGCTGAAATTTCTCCCTTCTACGATTTAGGAAAATTAGAAGTAGTGTTCATTCTTTTAAAATTTTAATGATATGACAAAAGAGATTTTAATTTTAATTTTTGTTCTTTATTTCCTGACACTATTTCAAACAAGTTTTTTAATTCATTTTGGTATCTTAAGCAGAATTCCTAGTTTAGTCTTAATTTTTACAATCTTTCTAAATCTTCTTGAAAAAAAAGAAGAGGTAGCGGGAATTTTTGTGGCAATTTTCGGTGGTTTTTTTTGGGACATTTTTTCTAATCGTCCTATTGGTTTTCATATTCTAGTTTTGCTAATTTCCGCAATTTTTATAAAATTTGTTTTGAAAAAATATATCCAACCCGTTATCCCATTGAGAAACCGGTTGAATAAGCAACCGAATTCAAATTTCTATGGACAAATATCTAAAAAATAAAAAAATAAAAACTTATTTCAGAGAAGATATCGAACCCCAGGAAACTCTACTGGATAATTTAGCCCAAAAGAAAGAAGAAGAGTTAGGTGTTTCAGAAAAGAAATTTGAAACTCCGTTATCAAGATGGACGTTACAAGGATTTTTAATCTCTGCCCTTATTTTATTTTTCATTCTTTTTTTTCGAACCCTTCAACTTCAAATTTTAGAAGGGGGAAAATATTCGGCCTTAGCCAAAGAAAATAAATTTGTCATTTACCAAATTCGAGCCGAACGAGGAGTGGTTTATGACCGTGATGGAGTTCAATTGGTCTTCAATCGACCTAGTTTTGATTTGACTTTTTCAGCCGCTGAAAAAGTCAAAAGTTGCTTAAATCAAAATCTTAATTTGTCGGCCTGCCCGGAACTGAAAACCTTGAAGGAGGTTTCGGAAATTTTAGAATTAAATTTTGAAGAATTGAAAGAAAAAATTAAGGGAAGTGAAGAACCCTCAATTTTGATCTCCGAGAATCTTCCTCACGAGATTTTGATTTTGCTTCAAACCAAAATTTCAGCCAATGAACTCCCGGGTTTCCAAATCGAAAGAAACTCAATCAGATATTATCCTGAAGGGAAAGACCTCTCCCATTTAATTGGCTATACGGGTAAAATCAGGGCTGAAGAATTAAAAGCTGAGCCAGAAAATTACTCAATTTTTGATTGGGTTGGCCGAGATGGTTTAGAAAAATCTTACGAAAAGGTATTAAGAAAAAATCCGGGCAAACTTCAAATAGAAAAGGATGCTTTAGGTAATGAAATTTCCAAAAAAATTATTCAATATCCGGAATCGGGGAAAAGTTTGGTTTTATGGTTAGATTTAAAACTGCAGAAAAAAATTGAAGAAAGTTTGGAAAACACGCTAAAAAGAGTTGGCAGCCAAAAGGCAGTAGCTGTAGCCATAGATCCTAAAACCGGAGGAATAATGGCTATGATTTCTCTGCCAAACTACGATAATAATTTGTTTCAAAAAGGAGCTGACCAAGAATCTCTAAAAGAAATTTTTGAAGATCTGAATCATCCACTTTTTAATCGCGTAATTTCGGGTGGTTATCCAACCGGTTCTACTATTAAACCACTAATTGCTTCAGCTGCTTTGGAAGAGAAGATAATTTCTCCCTCGAAAAAATTAGATTGCCAAGGATTAATCTCTATCCCTAATCCCTATTTTCCAGACCTTCCCCCTAAAGAATTTCATGACTGGAGAATTCATGGCCCAACCGATTTGCGAAAAGCAATCGCTGAATCTTGTAATGTTTATTTTTACACCATTGGCGGAGGTTACGGCGATCAAGAAGGTTTAGGGCCAACCAGAATTAAAAAGTATTTGGAACTTTTCGGCTGGGGGAATAAAACTCAAATTGATCTTCCGGCAGAAGAAGCAGGGTTAATTCCCGATAAAGAATGGAAAAAAACCCAATTCGAAAAAAAGATTGATCAAATTTGGTATGACGGCGACACTTACAATCTTTCAATTGGCCAGGGTTTCATTAAAGTTACGCCTCTTCAGGTAGCTAACGCTTTCGCCGCCATTGCTAATGGCGGAAAACTTTATCAGCCAATAATCGCTAAAGAGATTGTCGATAGTGAAAAAAATCTTATTGAAGAAATTAAACCGAAAATTATAAGGGAAGATTTTATTAATTCCGAAAATCTTCAAATCGTTAGAGAGGGAATGAGACAATCCGTCACCGGTTTCAATAGTCCTTATGCGTCAGCCACCACTTTAAATTCTTTACCCGTTCCGGTTGCTGCTAAAACCGGAACTGCCCAAGTAAAAGAAGGATATTATAATAACTGGGTGACGGTTTTTGCTCCTTATGATGACCCTCAGATTGTTTTAACCGTGATGATTGAAGATGTTAAAGGCGATCAGATAGCCGCCTTGCCGGTAGCCAAAGAAGTTTTAGAATGGTACTTCACTCGGTAAGCTGATTTCTCGCTCGGCAACAAAGTTTTCAAAGTATCGACCCTCAAAATCCCAGCGAGATTTTTGGGGTCTAAGTTCTCGGCGGCTGATTCGCCTTCGGCGAAACCATGCTCAGCCGCCTCCGAAATTTACTTTGAAACTTGTTACCTCGCTTAATTTATTCGTATATTCGTAAAAATTCGTAATTCTAGGGTTATGCCAAAATATTTAACTCCAGGAGATTTAGAAAAAATTAAAAAGGAATTAGATTATTTTAAAAAAGTAAAGAGGAAAGAAATTGCTCAAAGATTAAAAGAGACGGCTTCGACTGGCGATTTGGCCGAAAATTCGGCTTATCAAGAAGCCAAAGATGCCCAAGGTTTTTTAGAAGGCAAGATTTTAGAATTGGAAAACTTAATCAGAGAAGCGAAAATCGTGGAAAAAATTGAAAAAGCCGGTTGGGTTCAAATGGGCTCAACCGCGGTTTTAATTCCTTTAAACTCAAACAACAAATCAGATTCCAAAACCGAAAAATATAAAATTGTTGGAACAGGCCAAGCCGATCCTTCAAAAGGCGAAATTTCCATCGATTCGCCTTTGGGAAAAGTTCTCTTAGATAAACCAGAAGGAGCTATTGTCACCGTCGAAACCCCAAAAGGGGAAATTAAATATAAAATTGTGAAGATTGAATAAATATTAAGGATTTAGCCCCACACCTGTAAAACTGGTAGTAGTAGGTTGTTAATCCTTTGGACTTGACAAAATTTATAGAGGTGCTATAATAGAGGTGTGAAAATGAGATAGTTCTTCGAAAAAAATTTCTAGGGAGCCATCGCACTTGACAAATTATATAGATTTGCTATAATAGGGGTGTAAGAATAAGATAGCTCTTTGATAAAAATATATGGGGAAAGTGAAGAATAATCGCCTTTTCCAGATAGGAAATCAACAAAAAAATGGTTTTCTGCCTGGAAAAGGCGAGGATAAATGTTTGATATATATAAAGCAAGGAGTGATAGTAGGGGTTTTATCCTCTACGGTTTCGGTGGAAAAATCAAGGTGAAAACCAGTAAATACAGTGTTAGTAGAGACGTTGTAGTCTTCCTCTGCATACTTGGTTTAGCAATAGCCCCAGTTACGCTCCAGATTGCCAGGATTATCAATGAAGAGATAACTATACTGTGTACCATAGGCTCTATAATTGCTCTCGCTATATTTGTCTTCAAAATAAAAGATCCGTTGGCCGAGTGGCATGCGTCAGAACATAAGCTTGTCAATGCTATTAACACTATTGATACGCCCGAGGAGTTAACAATAGACCTACTTAAAAAAGCACCAACAAGCAATTCGTTCTGTGGGGCAGGCAACTCTACCTTAAAAGAACCTTCCGAAGAAAAACTAATGGAGACTTTGAGGGTGGGACAAATATATATCAAGGAGTGCATTAAATACTATGAAAACCTTGGTTCCGAAGACGAAGAAACTTGATCTTCCACTTCCCCTCTTTTTTCAAACTCACAATAAGTTTATGAGTTTGAAAAAAGAATAGCACATTAAAAATTTACCAAAGGGAAGAAAGAAAATCTTAGACGGCTAGATTTATCCATTAAGTTTCTGTGGATAGATTTGGCCGTCTAAGATAAAAATTAGATGGTCAAGGAAATCTTAATGAAATGATAGGCGTATTAGCAATACCTAAGGTGCATTTTAGGGAAGTGGGTGCGAACCCCACCGTAAACTTGTGACGAAACCCACACGACGGTCTTTTAATGAAAGGTGCAGGACACCTTGAAATAAGACCCTAAGAACACACGGTAGTGCATTACCGTGGAGCGGGTGCAAATCCTGACCTAGGTGGAATAAGTACAGGTTTACCGACCTATCAATAAGAGATTTCCTCTTCCCTTCGTTTTTCGAGCCCATAATTGTTTGTGAGCTGGAAAAAGCCCTGAACCACAAAAATGGTTCAAGGCAATGAGAAAAGTTCACCCCGTAGTACAACAAGGTTGTTATACGGGGTTCAGAAAAAGCCCGGATTCGGGCTTTTTCTGTTGATTAGAGTTTACGAGGTTGAACCTCGTAAGATTGCTCTAGGGTAATTCCTTTTAACTCTTTCCATTTTAGTTGATCCATTTGCTTCAACCAATTTTCTGTTAATTTTTTATAATTTTCCATCCCTTCAAAAATTCGATTTAAAAATTCTCGTTGAGTCAACGAAGGAAAATTTTTCTTTCCAAAATAATCTAAATAACTCGACCATCGATAAGAATCTAAAAAATTCATTGCTTTGTGAAAATTAGTAATTTTTCCTAATCTCCATTCGGGCTCAATTAAATCTAATGGATTAAAGTGAATATAAAATGGAAGATGAATAAAATGGTTCTCCCTTTCAATCAATATCGCTTTAAATCTTCCCTGAAGTAATGGCCCGGCTCGTTGATATTTTTTATTAAAATACATTGTATACCCGGTATTTAATTTTTGCATGAATTTTACAATCCCATTTTTTCTTATCTCCCTAATCATTAAATGAAAATGATTTGGCATTAAACAAAATGCTAAAATCTCTACAATTAATTTTCGATTTTTACGAGGTTCAACCTTGTAAAATTTAAGATAGGGTAGTTTATAATAAATATTGGCAGCTGGTTTCATATCATTAAATTCAAATAAATCATGAACGAATCGAAAATAATCTGTTTTTTCATTAAAGATTTTTCTTTCTTCAATTCCTCGGTGATAGATATGATAAATATGGCCTGGGACGAACTGAGGTTTTTTCATACTAATTTTATTATATCACAAATCTTACGAGGTTCAACCTCGTAAGAATAAACTCGTGGGGATTATAAATAAATTAAATGTTTTTTTGACTTTGAAGTAGAGATAATCTAAAATTAGTCTAATATGGCGACAATTGATGAATTGAGAAAAATTCGACTAAAGAAACTTGAGGCAATTGAAAAAGCTGGTATTTCCATTTGTCCGATAAAGACAAAAAGAACCCATAAAATAACTGAAGCTCTCAAGGATTTTGCAAAATTTTCCAGATCAAAAAAAGAAATAATTTTAGCCGGGAGAATTAAATCGTTAAGAATTCATGGCGGAGCCACTTTTTTAAACATTAAGGATGGAACCGGAGAAGTTCAGGGCTTTTTGAGAAAAGATCGAGTAGGAGAAAAGGCGTATAAACTTTTCATCGATAATTTCGATATTGGCGACTTCGTAGAATTAAGAGGGATTTTATTTGAGACAAAAAGGGGAGAAAGAACAATTGAAGTTTCAGATTTTAAGATTTTGACAAAGAGTTTGCTGCCCTTACCTGAAAAATGGCACGGACTAAAAGATATCGAAGAGAGATTTAGAAAAAGATATTTAGATTTGATTTTTAACCCCGAAGCTAAAAAAAAATTTGAAACTCGTTCTCAAATTATTCGTAAGATTCGCAATTTTTTAGAAAAAGAAGGATTTTTGGAAGTAGAAACTCCAATTTTGCAACCAATCTATGGCGGAGCCAAAGCCAAACCATTCGAAACCCATTTGAATGCTTTCGATTTAGATATGTATTTGAGGATTGCGCCCGAACTTTATTTGAAACGACTTTTGGTCGGTGGTTTTGAAAAAGTTTATGAAATTGGGAAATGCTTTAGAAATGAGGGAGTGGATAGATTTCATAACCCCGATTTCACTATGCTCGAATTTTATTGGGCTTACGCTGATTATAAAGATTTAATGAAATTAACCGAAGGGTTATTCGAAAGCATTCTTAAAAATGTTTTTGGAAAATTGGAAATTTCTTATGAAGGTAAAAAAATTAATTTTAAAACCCCTTGGCCAAGAATCGAATTTTCGCAATTGATTAGAAAATATACTAAAATCAACATTGAAGAAATTAATCAGGAGGGGTTAGAAAGAAAAGCCGGGGAATTAGGTTTGAAATTGGAAAAAGGTTTGGCAAAAGCTGAGATTTTAGATGAAATTTATAAGAAATTTTGCCGGCCAAAAATTTGGGAACCAACTTTCATTATTCATTTTCCGGTAGGATTTCAACCTTTGGCCAAAGCCTTAGAAAAAGACCCTCAGAAATTAGCCAACTTTCAATTAGTGGTGGCTGGTTTTGAATTACTTAATGCCTTTTCCGAACTTAATAACCCAATTGAACAAAGAAAAAGATTTGAAGAACAAGAGAAATATTTTGAAAAAGGCTTTAAAGAAGCCCAAAGAATGGACGAAGATTTTTTAGAAGCCCTTGAATACGGAATGCCACCAGCCGCCGGTTTTGGAATGGGAGTAGATAGATTAGTTTGTTTATTAACCGATTCCCATTCTTTAAGAGAGGTAATTTTATTCCCAACCATGAAACCACGTTAGACGTGGTGAGGCCAAAAAAAATGAATCGAGACGAAGCACTAAAATTAGTTAAAGAAAAAATTAAAAACCAGAATTTGGTAAAGCATTCTTTAGCTGTTGAGGCCTGTACGAAGGCCTTAGCTAAATATTTTAATGAAGATGAAGAAAAATGGGCCTTGGCTGGATTGTTGCATGACATTGATTACGAAGAAACAAAAGATAACCCTAATTTACATTCACTAAAAGGAGCTGAATTTTTGGAAAAATTAGGATTAGATAGAGAAATTTGGGAAGCAGTTAAAACTCACAACGAAGCCCATGGAATTTTACCTCAAACCAAGATGGCAAAAGCGTTATATTGCGTAGATCCTTTAACCGGTTTAATTGTTGCCGCCACCTTAGTTCTGCCAACGAAAAAATTAAAAGATTTAACCGTAGAGAATGTTTTAAATCGTTTTAAAGAAAAATCATTTGCCAAAGGAGCAAAAAGAGAAATTATTTTAAAATGTTCAGAAATTAATCTTAGTTTAGAAAAATTTGCTGAAATTTGCTTAAAAGCAATGCAAGAAATAAGCGCTGAATTAGGATTATAATAAAAAATATGTTAGATATAAAATTTATTAGAGAAAATCCAGAGAAAGTTAAAGAGGGTTGTCGAAAAAAAGGAGTCAAAGTTGATATTGATCAGATTTTGGAACTGGATAAAAAAAGACGGGAAGTATTACAAGCCCTGGAGGATATGCGAGCCCAGAAAAATAAGGCTTCAAAAAAAATTTCTGGAACAAAAGACGAGAAGGAAAAACAAAAAATCATTTTACAAATGCGAGAATTGGACAGAAATAGCGATAGATTAAATGGGACCTTAAAAGAATTGAATGAAGAATTCAAGAAATTAATGTTGCAAATTCCTAATTTACCTTTAGATGATGTTCCGATAGGAAAAGATGAGAATAATAATGTAGTTTTAAGAGAAGTAGGGGAGAGACCAAAATTTGATTTCAAACCAAGAGACTATTTAGAAATTACTGACAATCTTGATTTAATTGATGTGGAGCGAGCAGCCAAAATTTCTGGAACCCGTTTTGGTATCTTAAAGAGAGAAGCAGTTTTACTAAAATTTGCTTTAGGAAATTTCGCATCGGAAATTCTAATTAAAGAAGGCTTCAGACCAATTGATCCAACAGTAATGATAAAACCAGAAATGATGCAAGGTATGGGATATGTTGAAAGAGGAAGAGAAGAGATTTACTATTTAAAAAACGATAATCTTTGTCTGATAGGAACTGCTGAGCAAGCAATTGGACCTATCCATGCCAATGAAATTTTTGAAGAAAAAGATTTGCCTAAAAGATATTTTGCTTTTACTCCTTGTTTTCGCCGAGAAGCCGGTTCTTATGGCAAAGATACCAAGGGAATTTTTAGAGTTCATCAGTTCGATAAAGTGGAAATGTTTAGTTTTTGCCATCCGGAAAAATCGAGAGAAGAACATAAATTTTTCCTATTTCTAGAAGAAAAATTAATACAGGCATTAAAAATTCCATATCGGGTAATTCAGATGTGCACTGGAGACCTGGGAGATCCAGCAGCAGCCAAATATGATATTGAAGCCTGGATTCCTTCTCAAAATCACTATCGGGAAACCCACTCTACTTCCAATTGTACTGATTTTCAGACGAGGAGATTAAATATTAGATACAAAGATAAATCTAGTAAGTTTAATTTCGTTCACACTCTTAATGGCACCGCCTTTGCTATTGGCAGAACTTTAATTGCCATAATTGAAAATTATCAGCAAAAAGACGGAAGTGTAATTATACCAGAAGTTTTACAAAAATATCTTTCCTTCAAAGTGATAAAAAGATGAAACCCCGTTAGAAATTTTTGTTCTCTAATGGGGGAGATAAAATTTTTATGATTTCTAACGAGGTGAAAGAAGAAAAAGTTTTAATTGATGGTTTGAAAATAAACTACAAAATAGCAGGGGAGGGAAAACCTCTCCTAATTTTGCATGGTTGGGCTGGTTCTTCCAATTCCTGGACTGAAGTTCAAAAAAATTTAGCAGGGAATGACCTTAAGATAATCTGCCCAGATTTACCAGGATTTGGAAAAAGTCAGAACCCGCCTTTTGGTTGGGGCGTGAAAGAGTATAGTGATTTCGCCTTAAAATTCATTGGAAAATTAGGTTTTCAAAAAATAAGTTTAATGGGTCATTCATTTGGTGGCCGAATTGCTATAAAGTTTGCTACTTACTATCCGGAAAAACTAGAAAATTTGATTCTCTGTTCCTCAGCTGGAATTAGACATAATTTAAGTTTTCATCAGAGAATTATTGTGAGCTTAGCTCGATTTGGCAATTATTTATTTTCTCGAAAACCATTAATAAGATATCAAGATACAATTAGAAATATCTTTTATATGATTTTGCGCCAAAGAGATTATTTGAAAGTGAAAGGAACGATGAGAGAAGCTTTCCACAAAATTGTGATTGAGGACTTGGAACCCGACCTTCCAAAAATTAAAGCAAGAACTTTAATTATCTGGGGAGAAATAGACAAAACCGTTCCCTTAAAAGATGCTTTTGTGTTCAAAGAAAAGATTTCTCGATCAACTTTAGAAACTATTCCCAAAACATCACATACTCCAAACTTGGAGGCGCCAGAAAAGGTAGCCGAAATTGTATCACATTTTTTACGGGCGTAGAAAATACAGTATTAAAATATGATTTTTCTTTTATCTTTTCTCTGGTTTATCAGTGAAACAAAAGCTATTTTATTTTGGCTTTATCTCTGGCAATTGAAAGAATATCATATCGGTCGTTTCGTCGACCATTTTCGAACCGAAAAAGGGAAGAAGATTTTTTTTAATTATGTTTTGCTTTTAAAGATTATTTTGGTTTTTATTTTTCTCCAATTTCTTTTAGAGCCCCAGTCACCATGCCAAAAATATTATAGCAATCTATTTTTATCTTATTTCTTAATAGTTATTTATTTTTCTGAATCAATTAAAGGATTTTCTGATTTTTTAAAAAAGAAATTAAAAATTCCTGTTTCGACAAAAAAGACGGTTTTTTTAATTTTTATCATTTTTTTGTTTCAAATTTTTAATTTTTTCTCAATTTTCCGAAAAGAATCTTTCTCTTTCTCTCTTTTAATTTTTGATATTCTAACTCCAGCTATTGTTTCAGGAATTGTTTTAATGTTTCAACCATTTACTGCTTTGATTCGATATCAAATAATTAAAAAAGCGAAAGCGAAAAGAAAAAAGTTCAAAGATTTAATAGTAATTGGCATTACTGGTTCTTATGGGAAAACTTCAACAAAAGAATTTTTGGCTGAAATTTTATCAGAAAAGTTCAGAGTTTTAAAAACAAAAGAACATCAGAATTCAGAAGTTGGGATTTCTCAATGCGTCTTAAACGACTTAAAACCCGAACACGAAATCTTTATCTGCGAAATGGGAGCTTATAATAAAGGAGGGGTAAAATTGCTTTGTGATATCGCTAAACCTAAAATAGGTATTTTAACCGGTATTAATGAACAGCACATGGCGACTTTCGGCTCGCAAAACAATATAATAAAAACAAAATTTGAACTAATAGAGAGTTTGCCCGAAGATGGTTTGGCAATTTTCAATGGAAATAACGTACATTGTTTGCAACTTTATCAAATAACAGAAAAACCAAAAAAAATTTGCTATAACAAATTCTATACTATTCTTGACCATGTTCTATTACCGGATATTTGGGCTGAAGAAGTCAACATTGAAAGAAACCACATTTCTTTTAAAGTTTTTTTAAAAGATGGCCGTCAAGCTGATTTTAAGGTAAATTTACTTGGCGCTCAAAATATTGAGAATATTTTAATGGCAACTTGCGTAGCTAAAGAACTTGGAATGAATTTGGACGAAATTTCCAGGGCCTGTCAAAAAATTAGACCCGAACAAGGAGGAATGAAATTATTAAAAGGCAAGAATGGTTTAAATATTCTTGATTCAACTTATTCAGCAAATCCTGACGGAGTATTCTCGCATTTGGAATATTTAAAAATTTGGCAAGGGAGGAAAGCAATCGTAATGCCTTGTTTAATTGAATTAGGTAAAGCTTCGGTTGAAGTCCACAAACGAATAGGTGAAAAAATCGGCGAAATTTGCGATTTGGCAATAATTACCACCAAAGATAAATTTAAAGAAATAAAAGAAAACGCTGTACAGAGTGGAATTAAAGAGAAAAACATTTTGTTTTTAGAAAATCCAAAGCAAATTGTTGAAAAAATAAAAACCTTCTGTCGGCCAGAAGACGTAATACTTTTAGAAGGAAGAATACCAAAAGAAGTGATTGACTTATTAACAAAATAAAAAAGAGGTGCCGTATTCTTTTTGAATTTAGCACCTTTATGGCTACTATTTTTCTATTTTGTTGCGGATTTCCACAAGTATTGATAGTATAATGCCTAGAAACATGAGAACGAAAGTAACTATTACTGATGCAAATATTGCAATGATAGTTTTACCTGTTTCTACTTGTATGGCGTAGTAAATAGCTCCGCCTAATATACTTGCTATTACTATTGCGGTAATGAGTAGAACGTCAGTACCTTTTTCCTCATTTCGTTGTGTCAATATTTTCCCTCCATTATTATTCTTGCATATTATGAACTCTTGTCAAGAATTAAAACCAATTTCAATATCTTTATCTCCAAATACTGAAAAAGATGATATCGATCTGGCTTTGAAATTGATTTCGAATCCAAAAGGATGGAAAGAGGGGGAGAAAATCAAAGAATTAGAAGAAGAATTTAAAAAATATTTTGGGGTAAAATACACCTTTGCTTTTAATAGTGGTAGAGCTGGTTTGATGGCAATTTTAAAGGCAATGGAAATAAAACAAGATAACGAGGTTTTGCTTCAGGCATTTACTTGTAATTCAGCCGTTAATCCGATTTTAAATTTCGGGGCAAAACCGGTTTTTGTTGATGTGGATGAAACACTAAATTTAGATCCCGAGGATTTGAAGAAAAAAATAACTTCAAAATCAAAGGCAGTTATGATCCAGCACACCTTTGGTTGGCCAGCAAAAATTGATGAAATTTCAGAAATCTGCCAAAAGTATAATTTATTTTTAATCGAAGATTGCGCTCATTCCCTGGGAGCGAAATACAAAGGAAAATTTTGTGGGACCTTTGGCGATGCTGCCTTTTTTTCTTTTGGCCGAGATAAAATAATTTCGTCTGTCTTTGGCGGAATGGTGGCAACAAATGATGAGAAAATAGGGGAGAGGATAAAAGAATTTCAGGAAAAATTAGATTACCCTTCAAATTTTTGGATTTTTCAGCAGTTATTGCATCCTATTTTGACAAATTATTTAGTTTTGCCTGCCTATGGCATAAATAGTGCTTTTGGAAGAATAATTTTGGGGCTGTTCCACGTTTTTTCGGTTTTGTCCAAAGGAGTTTATAAAAAAGAAAAAAAAGGCAAAATTCCAAAATATTTTCCCAAAAAACTTCCCAATACCTTAGTCATTTTGGCCTTGAATCAATTTAAAAAATTAGAAAGATTTAATGAACATCGCCGAGAAATTGCCGATTTTTATGAAAATGAATTAAAAAACACAAAACTTGTTCTGCCTTTAGCAAAATCTCGAGAAAATCTAACTCCAACTTTTATGCGGTATCCAATTTTAATCCAGGGCGATACTGATAAAATTTTGAAAGAAGCTAGAAAAAGAAAAATTTATCTTGATGACGGCTGGAGAAAAACCCCAATCGTACCTCCAGATACCGACATTTCCAAAATGAAATATACTCCGGGTACCTGTCCCCACGCCGAAAAATTATCTAAAATGATATTAAATTTACCAACCCATATTAATATTTCAAAAAAAGATGCAGAAAAAATAGTTGATTTTTTGAAAAATTATGGAAATTAAAGAAATTCAAAACAAGGAAATTTGGGAAAATCTTTTTAAAGAGTGTGAAGAAAAAACATTTTTGCAATCCTGGAATTGGGGGGAATTTCAGAAAATGATGGGAAATAAAGTTTGGAGATGGGGAATTTTTGAAAATGGAAAGTTAGTTTCGGTTACATTTTTCTATAAAATTCAGGCAAAAAGAGGAACATTCTTATTTGTCCCTCACGGGCTGAATATAAATTCAAAATTCAAAGATCAAAAGTCAAAATTATTAGAGGTGTTATTAAATAAACTGATAGAGATAACTAAGGAAGAAAACGCTAGTTTTATAAGAATATCTCCAATTTTAGAGAAAAACGAAGAAAACGTTAAAATTTTTCAAGATTTAGGATTTAAAGAGGCGCCGATTCATATTCATCCTGAATTAACCTGGGAATTGGATATTACTCCCTCGGAAGAAGAACTTTTGATGAAAATGCGAAAAACCACTCGCTATTTAATTAAACAAGCGCAAAAAAATAAAGAGATTGAAATAGTTCAAAGCAACAAATTGGAGAGCGTTGAAACTCTTAATAAACTTTATCAAGAAACCGTTGATCGCCATCATTTTGTTCCCTTTTCTTTAGATTATTTAAAAGACGAATTCTTGGCTTTCTCAAAAGACAACCAGATTGCAGTATTTTTAGGGAAATACAAAAATGAAATAGTTTCTTCGGGGATTTTTGTTTTTTGGCAAGGAATTGGTTTTTATCATCACGGTGCCTCTTCTTTAAAATATCCAAAAATTCCTGTTTCTTATCTTTTACAGTGGGAGGCAATAAAAGAAGCTAAAAAACGAGGTTGTAAAATTTATAATTTTTGGGGCATTGCCCCAATCACTTCCGACTTCAGACCTCAAAATTCGGATCATCCCTGGGCAGGTTTAACTTTGTTTAAAATGGGATTCGGTGGCTATAAAAAAGAGTACGTTAAAACTCAGGATTTCCCAATTTCAAAAAAATATTGGTTAACTTATTTCATTGAAAAATTAAGAAAAACAAAAAGAGGTCTATGATTTCAAGATATAGAAAAGCGCATCGAATTAAAAGAAAAAAGTCGATTTTGAAAAGTCGATTTTTTTGGCTGACTTTTCTGATCTTAATCATTTTTGGAGCAGTTTTTTATCTTTTAATTTTTTCGCCGTTTTTTCAAGTCAAGAAAATTGTTATTTCCGGCGAAGAAAGAATTTCAGACGGGGAAATCAGGATTCTGGCAGAAAGAAAATTAGAAAAGAAAGTTTTATTTTTTCCGACAAAAAGCATTTTTTTAATTAACTTAAAGAACATTAAAAACGAGATTTTACAAGGTTTCCCCCAGATAGCCGATATCAAAATTAATAGAGATTTTCCAGACACTTTAAGTGTTATTGTGGTTGAAAGATTAGAGGTCGCAAATTTTTGTCAAAATGACACCTGTTTTTTATTAGATAAAGAAGGGGTTATCTTCGAAGAAAGTGAACCTAAAGCCGAATTAATTAAAATTATTGATGGTCAAAAAGAAAAAATGCCAAAATTAGGAAAACAAATTATTGAAAGAGATTATCTGGAGAAAATTTTGAAAATTAAAAAATATCTTTTCGAAGAACTTAAATTAGGAACTAAAGAATTTCTGGTATTTAATCAGCGTTTAAACGTAAAAACAGACGAAGATTGGGAAATTTATTTTGATCCCGGAGGAGATTTGAATTGGCAATTAACGAAATTAAACTTAGTTTTAAAAGAAAAAATCCCCTCAGAGAAGAGAAAGGATTTGGAATATATTGAACTAAGATTTGGCGATTTGGCGGCCTTTAGATATAGAGAAAAATAGATTAATTTTTGGAGGTTGGACACCTTTTTAAAAGAGGGTCCATTTTATTTTATGTGATAAATAAAAATTGAATAGCCAATCTTTGCTATTGGTGGTTCATATTGATAGAGCCAGCGATAATAACCCCAGGACTGGCTAAAACCTGGAACTGGCATTCCTCGACCACCCTGTATCAATGAAGCCGAAACAGCCAAATATGAACCACTTGGCAGTTCTTTTGGATTTTTGGTTCCCCACCAAGGTTCAAATTTTTCTTTTAAATAATATTTAGAATCACCGCCACCAAAATAATCAACATAAATTTTTTCAATTTTATTTTCTTCAACCCATTCTTTTAATCTCTTTAAATCCTGGCCCCAATCCAAATTGGAATCGACGGTATAAATGTATCCTCGATCGGGCCCACCAGCAATTTCATTGAAATAAGCCAAGAAATGAGGGTATATTTTGATTACTGAAATTGCCTGCCATAAAATTAAAATTCCCAAAATTAAGTATTTTATTCCGTAAGGAGGATTTTTTAACCATAAACTGATAACCCCGCTGACTAAAACAAAAGTGAAAGGAAAAACCGGTAGCAAATGGCGAACTCCGATATTGAGAGGAGAGGCGATTGAGAAAACCCAATAAAATAAAATGAAAGCGAGCATTGCAAATTCAACAAAATGATTTCTCAGCCAATCAGAAAATCGTGATAAAGGTTTTTCCCAAAAAGGTTTTTTAATTAAAATGCTTACATAAATTAGAGAAATTGCGGTCAAGATATGAAAAGTCAGAGGTTCTTTAATAAAATAAACAATCGGAAAATAACTATACCAGCCGCTGGCTGAAACTTCACCCAAAAAATAAGTAGTATTGCCCCCGGTAGCTCTTTGAAAAACCATTGATAATCCCAAGAAATACTGAGCCCAAGCTCTTAAAATTGGAACCTTTGCCATCCAGGGTATAACTTTCCTTAAAAGTTGCACGGGGTGACTCGAAAGCAGAAATTCTGCATCTCTGACCTGTCTTTCCGGTGGATAATTCAAAACATGATATTGATAAACCGGCCAAATTAAAAGGAGGAAAATGACGCCAATTATAATAAATTTCAAAAGATAAATACCGAGTAATTTCAAATAAGATTTAAAACCCGAAGCTTTAATCGCGATAAAAAATAAAATTAAAATCAAAAAAACAGGGAAAAGCAAAAAGAGAGAAAATTTTATTAGTTGAGCAAAAGCCAAAGCAATTGCCGAAATTATTAAATTTTTCTTTGACGGCGTCTTTAAAAATTTAATGAAATAATAAGTCGCGATAAAAGCCCCGGTTGCTGCACCAACATCGGTAGTAACTAATCTTCCGTGAGCCAAAAAAGTAGGGGAAAAAGAGAATAAAAATAGAGCAATTAAAGCCGCTTTGTTTCCATAAAGTTCTTTAGTCCATTTGAAAATATAAAATCCCAATAGAATTAAAATCAAAATCATTGGAATTCTTCCCCAGAAAATCATTTTATCAGCCGGATTTCCAGTTTCGTATAAAAAATGAAAGCCAAAGTCCCATTGGCCATTGATATCTTTTTGCCAGGCATCAATTTCGGCAGGAAACTTTATATTTTTGATAAAAAGCAAAGGAATGGCTGCTAAATCTTTAATTAAAGGAGGATGTTCAGGATTCAATCTCATATCTTTTTGAGTCAAATAACTGAAACCTGCCGGTAAATGGGCCATTTCATCCATAGTCAAAGAATCATCTTTCATACTGAAAATAGCAATGAAAAAAACAAAGATTAAAAGTAAAGCGGCGATAATATTTGTTTTGCGGTTAGACATGGTTAGAAATTAACTTTGTAAATAGAAAATTCCTCTTTTTCTTCAATTTTTCCCCCAGGGAATTTTCTCGAAAGTTCATTAAACAAACCTTGATCATACTTCATTGGTAAAATTATTGTCCCCTTATCATCTATTTTAATTTGATTCAGGTCTTTTGGCAATAAATAAGTTGTTGTTTGTTGTTTATTTTTTGTTGCTTCAATAAACATTATCGTCTGAGCCGGCATTGGAATGCCATTTGGCCAGGGGACAGGGACACCTGATTCATTGACAATGACATATTTTTGGGTATTTTCTGGTAAAGAGTTTAAAGAATCACCCTCCTCGACAAATATTTTTGTGAAAGCACCTTCAACTTCTTTGTTTTTTCCCCATTTGACGAAGTATTTATTGAATTCAGAAAAACCCATAGCTATAAGAAATAAGATAGAGGTGATGATTAGTAATTTTTTTCTGTCGGTATTCTGATTGAAAAATTGATAAATTTTTAATCCACCTAGGGCAACGAAAACATAAGCGACCGGTATCACTCCAATTACTCTCAAGGAGTGGGGGATTCCTTCGTAGGTTAAAATGCCGGGTAAAAGCATGGTAAAGAAAGTAGCAAGTAGAAAGTAGTAAGTAGAAAGTAGTTGATAATTTTTATTTTGATAATTTGATTTTTTGAAGATTTCTTTAAAACTTAAAATTAGGCCGATTAAAAACAAAATTCCTAAAGGCCAGGGAAGCATTGGAGAACCTGAGAAGTTGTGGCGCCAATTAGAATCGCCATAAAAATTAAACATTCCAAAATGTAAAATCAAAGATTTTACGAGTTCTTTGACTGGATTTTGAGTAGCGAAAACCGAAATTGGAGCGGCTCGACCAATAAAATCTTGAGGATGCTGTAAAAAGTAAATGCCGATGGGCAAGGCAACAATAAATATAGAAAGTAGAAAGTAAAAAGTAGAAAGTAGAAATTTCTTCTGAAGCCTCTCTCTCTTATAAATGAGCCAATAGGGGATCAAGACAACTGGAAGCATTAAGACAGCAAATCGAAAAGAAATATATGTGTAAAAACCTAATCCGAAAAAGATTCCTGAAATTATTAAATTTAAGATCTTTCCTCGCCTTTCGTAGCCTTGGCGGAGGAGGGTGGTTCGAAACCCTCTTAATAAAAAATAAAAAGAAAAAACCAAAATAAAAGGAAGTAAGATTGCTCGAAAGCCAATTCGAGAAAAATTAGTGTGCCAAAAGGAAGTAGCCAAAAAGAAACTCGTCAAAAGGGCGAGTTTCTCGTTGTCAAACAATTCTTTCGCCAGTAAAAAGAGACCCAAAACAGTTAAAATTCCAAAAATGGCGGCAACGATTTTAATTGACCAGATAGAAACACCAAAAATAGAAAAAGAAAGAGCAATCAGCCACATCATTAAACCTTCTCTGCCGTTATTTTCAGGGTAAAATAATTTAAAATTTCCAGTTTTTAAACTTTCCAAGGCCTCATTTCCATTAATTGCTACATCAGGATAAAGCCCAGGCGGAATTTCATTTAGTTTCCATAATCTAAAAAAAACAGCAATAGTAAGAATAAAAATTAATAAAAATAGGGCTTTTTTACTCATTCATTTATTTTAACAAAATTATTGACAATATTGAAGATAAGTGGTAATTATAAATCAGGAGGTGAGATGAATGGTAGCGACAACTGGAGAAACAAAAAAAGAGATTCCAAGAAAAGAGTTCACGATTGAAAAACTAACATGTCGGGAACCAGTTCAGATGATCAAGTTTCCTGTTTCACAGAGGTCTTCAAGTCCTCAAAAACTTGCTATGATGGTTCTTCAAATCGCTGATAAGGTTGATAAAGACAGTGCTCTCGTTTTCGATTTTGGTGGTTTTTTCGCCGGTCATATTCCAGAGTGGGGAATAGGAATATTCCTGCTTAACATTGAAACAGTTGCTAGACCATGGGTCGGCGTGTGTGATCCAAGGCGTGGCGTAGTAGTCGTAAGCTCCGATCTTAAAAACCTAGAAGTTGGAAATGTAGTACCTTTCAAAACCATAGGACTTTTCTGTCTAGCTTCAAGACAGAAATAAAAAATAGGGGCTTCTAAGATTTTTCTTTCAAGCTCTTTTTTATTTTCAACAACTTTTGACGAAAGTTAGAGCATTTGTTATATAGAATATAGCTATTTTTATCGTCAAAAGGAGGTGAAAAAGAATGGAAGAAAGAATTTGGGTTAAGATAGATGGATTGCAATTACATCATATAGTTCCGGCAAAGCAGGGTTCAGAAACAGAAAAAACAGTCTGGGCCTCACTGAAACTAGGGGATGAATTTAACATCGATGGCATTCTGATTAACAGTAAACTGGGTACAGAAGCCGAGTTTACGCAAGGTTTTGGAAATGCCAATGCAAGACTTTTAGATGTTCCGGCTCTACACAAAAAGCCAGTCAGACGAGAATTATTGCATGATGTTCTCGCAAAGGCTGTTCACGATTTTTGTCTGCAGCGTGCAGAAGTTTTGCGTCCCTTTATTGAAAATGGAAGATCAAAAGACATACTCACTTTGGGTTTTTTCAAGCCCGAAGATTGGCAAGGAAAATCTTTAATGATTCCTGTTGATTTTATCCGATTGCAGAATTTCCAGTCAGTCGTAAAGACAGGAATAGTAACTGCTGATATCCAGATAGGTCATCATCTGATTTTCTTTGGACTAAGAGTCTGGACCACGTTTTTAGATAAGGCTCTGATATTTGGGGACTATAATTCGCCCTGTGGCGAAGAAAGAATTGAATCAAGATTTGGCTGGCTAATACTGAGTATGCTTAAATTGCCCGAAGTTCAAAAGACAATGACTGCAGTAGCTAACGGAACTATAGACATGGAAAGCAAGTTCATTGACAAAGTGAAAGGCTGCGATCCTGAAGCAACACCGCCACCAATAAGATTCGAGTAAGAAAATCAATTTCCAAATTCTTTAAGGTCCACGGAAAAACCAGTGGACTTTTTTTGTCTGGGGCTTGACAAGGGTTTTTGGTTGGCTAAAATGGAGTTATCACTCGAAGACCTTGACTGATAATATAGATTTGCTAAAATGATAATATGCTTACCAAGCGGCAAAAAAAGATTTTAAACACCATTATTAAAGAATACATTGAAACGGGTGAACCGATCAGTTCGCAATTTTTGGAGAAAAAGCACGCTTTTGGAATTGGTTCAGCTATGATTAGAATAGAGATGCAGAAATTAACCGATAAAGGTTTTCTTTTCCAGCCTCACACTTCAGCCGGAAGAGTTCCAACTGATAAGAGTTATCGGTTTTTTGTTGATAATTTGCCAAATAAAGAGTCGCCCTTAAACGATAGAATGTCTAAAATAGAAGAGATTTTCAGGGAAGAAGAGGATGTTTTTAGATTAGCTAACCGCCTAACAAAATTTTTAGCTCAAGAAACTTCAAGTTTAGCTATTTTGAATCTTCCAGAAAGAGATCTTATTTTCAAAGAAGGTTGGGAAGAATTATTGAAAGAAGCGGAGTTTTTCGAACAAGATTTTTTTGCCGACTTTGCCAGAGTAATTGAACGATTTGAGCAAGATTTTAAAAATTTAAGAATTAATTCAGGTATTAGAGTATATATAGGTAAAGAGACGAAGGTTCCGAAAGCCAAGAATTTAAGCGTGATATCTTCAAAATGCAAATTGCCAAATAAGGAAAAAGCAACTTTAACTTTAGTTGGTCCAAAAAGAATGGATTACAATCGCAACCTTGGTTTAATTCAGTCATTAAATAAATACTTAGAAAAGCGTTAATGTATTAAAAGATTAACTAATTATGGATTTAATTGAAAAAATCAAAAACGAAGCCAAAAGTTATTTTACGAATGCCAAGGGCAGCCACGATTGGGACCATACGGAAAGAGTTTATAATCTTTGTTTGCGTATTGGAAAAGAAGAAAATGTTGACACGGGGATTATAAAATTGGCTGCGATTTTGCATGATATTGGGAGAGAGGAAGAAGATAGGTTGAATGGAAAAATCTGTCACGCCGAAAGAGGAGCAATTTTGGCACGGCAAATATTGGAGAAGCATAATGTTGAAGAAAATAAGATAGCAAAAATTACGCATTGCATAGAAACACATCGTTTCAGGGGAGACAAAATACCCCAATCAAAAGAAGCTAAAGTATTATTTGACGCGGATAAGTTAGATTCAATTGGGGCTGTTGGCATAGGAAGAACCTTTTTATTTGCAGGAGAGGTCGGAGCAAGACTACATAATAAAGAGGTTGATATTGAAAAGACTAAGCCGTACACTGTTGAAGATACGGGATATAGAGAATTTGTAGTTAAGCTAAGCAAGATTAAAGATAAAATGCTTACGTCGGAAGGAAAAAGAATTGCCGAGGAAAGACATGATTTTATGGTTAAATTTTTCGACAGATTAAACGAAGAAGTCGATGGAGTTGCTTAATATAAAATAATAATTTTTAAAAAATGACAGAGGAAAAGAAAGAAGCTAAAAAAGAAGAAAAAAAAGTTGAGGAAAAGAGAGAATTAAATATCGAAGAGTTAAAAAAGAAACTAGAGGAGTACGAAAAGCAGAAAAACGAGTATTTAACTGGCTGGCAAAAAGAAAGAGCTGACTTTTTAAATTACAAAAAAGAGGAATTGGAGAGATTGGAAGAAATTTTAAAATATGCCGACGTCGGGTTGATTTTGAAAATTTTGCCAATTTTAGATAATTTTGAGATAGTTACAAGGAGATTGCCAGACAATTTAATAAACAATGAGAATGTGAAAGGAATTTTACAGATTAAATCCCAACTTCAAAATTTCCTAAAAAGCCAGGGCGTGGAAGAAATAGAATCTTTAGGGAAGAAGTTTGACCCCAATTTTATGGAAGTAGTTGAGGAAATTAACCCCGCCTTCGCTAAAGCTTCGGCGGGCGAGGCAGGAATAATCATTGAAGAAATCCAAAGAGGTTATAAACTACACGGCAAGATCTTAAGACCTGCCAAAGTGAGGGTTACGAAGTAACCCGAAACCCCGCACCGAACTTTGTTCTGGTGCTGGAGTAAAAATAGCTAAATAAAAGGTCGAGGAAAATAGCAATTAAATAAGTCGTAAATATACAATGACTGATCAACAGCAAATTCAAATTAAATTTAAAGACGATGATTTAAAGGGGAATTATTCTAATTTAATGCAGATTCTTCATACAAAAGAGGAATTTGTTTTAGACTTTTTCTTAGTTTCACCACCCACTGGAGTTTTAGCTTCTCGAGTTATTATGAGCCCTGGACATTTAAAAAGAATGATCAAAGCGCTTCAGGAGAATGTGGGTAAATACGAAGAAAAATTTGGGAAGATTGAAGAAGCCGAAGCTCCAGAAGCTAACATCGGATTCGTTCAAAAATAAAAATTAGCTCTTATAAAAAGTTAAAACTCTCAAGTTTGTACAAGAGAGTTTTGTAAGAAAGAATTAATGATAGAAAGAGCAATGTTTATGAATTGGTGCCTCTCGAGACCGATGGAGGGGCAATCTACCTGTTTGTCTCTCATCGAGGCAATTATTATATTAGCAAAATTATAAATCTTGTCAATATTAAAGGTCGTAAAAATTAAAAATTAAAAATTTAAACTATGGCAAAAGCTTTAGGTATTGATTTAGGGACATCAATTTCAAAAATGGCGGGCATTTTGCAAGGTGAGCCAAAATGTATTGAGTCAAGAGAGGGTTCGGTTTTGATACCCTCGGTTGTTTCATTGACAAAAAGCGGAGAAAGATTAGTTGGGATTTTAGCCGCTCGTCAAAGAATTACTAATCCCAAAAATACAATTTTTGCAGTTAAAAGATTTATCGGTAGACGATTCTCAGATCCGGAAGTTCAAAAAGAATTAAAAAGATTACCCTATGAAACCAGGGAAAGATCTGATGGTTCGGTCGAAATTAAAATGGGTGATAAATGGTATACACCAATTGAGATTTCGGCAATGATTTTACAAAAAATAAAGTCGGATGCCGAAGAAAAATTAGGCGAAAAAGTAGATGCCGCGGTTATCACTTGTCCGGCTAATTTCGATGATTCCCAAAGAAAAGCAACCAAAGCCGCCGGTGAAATTGCTGGATTTAAAGTTTATCGAATTATTAATGAACCAACGGCAGCAGCCCTGTCTTATGGTTTTGGCAAAAAGAAAGCCGAAAAAGTTTTAGTTTATGATTTCGGTGGCGGAACTTTCGATGTGACTATTTTGGATATTTCGCCTGATACGGTTGAGGTTTTAGCGACAGGCGGTGAAGCCCATTTAGGTGGTGAAGATTTTGATCAGAGATTAATAAATTTTATCATCGAACAATTTAAAAAAGACGAAGGCATTGATTTAACAAAAGATCCCTTGGCTCTGCAAAGAATCAAGGAAACAACTGAAAAAGCAAAAATTGAGTTATCTAGTGCTACTGAGACCGAAATTAATCTTCCTTTTATTTCGGCTAATACAGCAGGTCCCAAACATTTATACTACAAAATTAACCGGGCCCAGTTTGAAAATTTGACCCGCGACTTTATTGAAAAATCAATTGAAAGAACGAAAAAGACGATAGCAGAATCTAAGGTTTCCAAAAATGAAATTGATGAAGTTGTGTTAGTTGGAGGGACAACCTTAATTCCCGCTGTCAGAGAGGCAGTCAAAAATTTCTTTGGCAAGGAACCCAATAAAACCATTAATCCCGAAGAAGTAGTGGCAATGGGCGCAGCCATTGAAGCCGAAATTTTGAGAGCAAAAGAAGAAGGCAGAGCGCCAGAAGGTGAAATAAAAAGTGTTTTACTTTTGGATGTTTTACCTCTTTCTCTGGGAATTGAGACCTTGGGCGGAATTAATACGATAATGATTTCCAAAAATATAACCATTCCTACGGCTAAAACTCAAACTTTTTCTACTGCGGCTGATGGCCAAAATTCAGTAGAAATCAATGTTTTACAGGGTGAAAGACCAATGGCAACTGATAATAGGTCTTTGGGAAGATTTATCTTAGATGGAATTCCACCAGCCCCGAGAGGAATCCCCCAGATTGAGGTAATTTTTGATGTCGATGCCAATGGAATTGTTACCGTAACTGCCAAGGATAAAGCCACAAATAAATCTCAATCTATAAGAATCGAAGGTTCAATTGGACTTTCCAAAGAAGAAATTGAAAAAATGAAAAAAGAGGCAGAGATGCATGCTGCTCAAGATCAGAAAAAAAGGGAGTTGATTGAAACAAAAAATATGGCTGATAACTTGATCTATACCAGTGAAAAAGCCCTGAGAGAGGCCGGGGATAAAGTTTCTTCTGATTTGAAAAAGGAGGTTGAAGAGAAAATTAATGATTTGAAAAAAATTAAGGAAGGTGATAACATAGACGAAATTAAACAAAAAACCTCAGAATTATCTCAGGTAATTCAAAAAGTGGGAGCGGAAATTTATCGTCAATCAGGCGATAAAAAACCAGAAGAAGGACCCCAAGCCGAAGAAGGGAAATACAAGGAGAAATAATGCTTCCCTTGCTTATTAATTCTAGTTATGACAAAAGATTACTACAAAATTTTGGGCATTTCTAACAATGCCTCGCCCGAAGAAATAAAGAAGGCCTATTATAAATTGGCTCATAAACATCATCCCGATAAAGGTGGAGATGAAAAAAAATTCAAGGAGATAAATGAGGCCTATCAGGTTCTTTCCGATAATGGAAAAAGAGCTCAGTATGACAGATTTGGCCAAGTTTCCGAGGGAGTTCCTGGCGGAGCTGAACCAGGATTTGATTTTATCTGGAGCTGGGCTAGGCCAGGAGAAGATTTTTCCGCCCAAGGCGGACCAGCCTGGGGCGGGGATTTTGGTGCCTTTGAGGACTTGGGCGAAATGGTTGAAGAGATTTTTGGTTTCGGTGCACCGAGAAGAAGAAAAAAAGACCTTAAAAAAGGACGAGATATTAGAATTACTTTAGAGATTCCTCTAGAAGAAATTTTGAAAAATCAAGAAAAAGAAATTATTTTGACTAAAACGATTACCTGTCCTCGTTGTCAGGGAACAGGAGCTGAACCGGGTAGCAAAATTAAAGAATGTTTTTCTTGCCGCGGAACAGGAGAAGTCCAAGAAATTAAAAGGGCTTTCTTTGGTTCATTTACAAGGTATACCATTTGTCCCGAATGTAGGGGAGAGGGTAAAAGACCGGAAAAACCTTGTAATGTTTGTCAAGGTGAAGGAATAATTAGAGGTGAGGAAAAAATAAGAATTTTCATTCCAGCCGGTGTTGATTCAAATCAAACAATTAAGGTTACAGGAAGAGGGAATGCAGGAAGAAGGGCAGGGAAGCCAGGCGATTTATATGTTAGAATTTTAGTAAAACCTCATTCCATTTTCGAAAGGAGAGGCGACGATTTGTACGTTAAAGTTCCCATTTCTTTTAGTCAGGCGGCTTTAGGAGATGAAATAGAAGTTGAAACGCTGGAGAAGAAAAATATCTTATTAAAAGTTCCAATTGGGGTTGAATCAGGAAACATTTTCAGAATTTCTGGGAAGGGAATTCCTCATTTTTCCGGCCTTGGTCGTGGAAACTTATATCTTGAATTAATTGTCAAAACCCCAAAGAAATTAACAAAGGAACAAAAAGAATTACTCGAAAAGCTAAAAGAAGAAGGTATATAATTGCAAATTGTAAATTGCAAGGTGTAAAATTGTAAAAAGTTATATGATTTCTTTGGAGGTTGGACACCTTTCTCGTAAAGAAAAGGGGTCCAGGAGCGAGCCGAAGCGAGGCTTATAGCCGAGCGCCGGAACAAAGTTCCGGAGAGGCGAGCGACGCCCCCGTAGCTCAATTCGGTAGAGCAATTCCCTTTTAAGGAAGAGGTTCCGCGTTCGAGTCGCGGTGGGGGCATATGCACATGCTAATTCAGGTGACTGAGTGGCATGCCCAGAAAACTCAACGAAAAATCACCGAGTTCTTCGGTGATTTTTCGTTCTTTTATCTATTCCAACAGTATCTTTTTGTCCTTGAGCAACAGTTTACTTTTTAGGAAAGAAAGGAGCTCTCGTTTTTCAATCATCGTTCCTTCTCTTAATAGGTATTTTGCATAGTTTCGTATATCAATTTCAGTAGTATTTACTTCTTTTTTGTATCCCAGTACCCCGATTCTGAATTTATTAAATCTGAAAATCTCTTGCTCTATTTTCGTCTTTACCCCAAGATCATCCAAATCTATTCTATCAATTAATTCTATCAACTCATTAATCAAAGAGGGTTCATTAATCGGAGGATTCTTACAGTCAATGTTCTTAGCCTTAGTACAGAAGTAATAGACGTGCCTGTTTACTCCGCCATCCTTTAGCTTTTTAAACTTCTCATCAGCAGTAATACCTGAACCGCAATATCCGCATTTAATCAATTTAGTGAAGCTAAACTCTTTTGATTCTGTTTTAGGTATATAGTGTTCATTGATATTTGCTTGAACCTTATCAAATAGCTCCTTGTTAATTATTGGAGTATGTTTTCCTTGATACCAGTTGTTGCTACCTACGGGATACTCAAACTCCCCGTAGTAGAAGGTATTCCTTAGTAAGAGATAAATATTGCCTAATACCAGGGGTTTTCCATTCTTAGTCTTAAACCCTATATCTCTTAACCATCTAAAGACCTTTCTACCTGAGAAGTGTTGATAAGCTACCTTTTCAAACATCTGCTTAATCGCAGGAGCTCTTTTGGGATCTAATCTGACCTGGCATTTCTTATCTATATTCTTTTCATTAAGATAACCTGTGGGAGCGACACTTGGCCTTAAACCCATCTCACATCTGGCTTTTAATCCTCTCTTTACATTGACTGCTTTATTATCGTTTTCCAGCTTAGCTTGGGAACCGAGTATCATTAACAGAAACTTTTCGTTCGGGTTATCGGTGAATCTTTGGCTGTATGTTCTTATCTCTAAAAGCTGTTTTTGATCCATCAAGTCTACTAAAGATCCCAAGTCACCGGCATTCCTGGAAAGGCGGTCAGGAGCCCAGGTTAAAATAGCGTTGTATTTTCCTTCTTTTACATCTTTTAGCATCTGGTTAAGCATTGGTCTTTCGCCAACTGCTTTGGCAGAATGACTTTCTTTTTTGATTTCAACTATTTGCAGTTTCTCTTTATTAGCTATCTCCAGCATCTCTTTTATCTGAGAATCAATGGATAAAGCCTGAAGCTCATCAGCTTCAGTTGATTTCCGGGCATACAAACAATACTTAAGAGGAGGAGCAAGAACTGGAGCTTGGCTGTGAATTTTTGTTATTGCTTGTTCCATAAGTTTATTACCTTAATTTGTTATGATTCGACCTTTCAATACAAGGAATGACGCAACCCTGCTAGGGAGTCCAGACCGCCTAGTTGGTAAAGTGTTGGTAACTTTTACTTCGCAAGAGCCACAAAATTAGCCAATATATTAGGAAGTTAAAAACTATTATTTATGGAAATTACCATACGTGGTAGAATAAGAGAATAATAATTAACTCTCAAAAATATGTCCTTCATTACTCAAGGTAAAACTAATTGGAAGTTTTTAGTAACTGTTATCGTTTTAACTATTATAGTTGGTGCAGGAACTTTATGGTATGCAGAAAGACCAGAGAAACCATTTCAACCCCCTGAGGTTAATAAAACACAGAAAGAAACTACAAATAAAAGTACCGTGGGAGTAAAAGTAGGAGATTGGGTGAAGTATAACGCTTTAGTTAACGGCCAAACTGCAAATCCTATCAAAGCTGAGGTTACGGGAATTTCTGGTTCAAACGTAACAACGACTATCACTGAGTATTATAAAGATGGTCATACAGTTATACATAATGAGATAAAGGATGTATCAAAAGAAATAAATGGTATTGCATCGGCAAATTTGAACATCGGGGATTCAAGAATTAGAAATATTCCCGAAAACAATGAGAGTTCTAATATGATTGTAAGTCAAATTCTAACGAGAAACTATAATGGAACAAATAGAGAAGTTGCCTACTTTGATGAAGAAAAGCCAGATGGGTCAGTTAAATTATACTATGACCGAAAAACTGGATTCTTACTGGAATCATATGTTAGTGCTAATATAAATGGTGAAAAAGTTCTGGTACAATTTGAAGCTTCAATGCAACTAGAATCAACAAATCTTTGGTAGACCCCAACATTTATTAGGTGAAAAAAGCTTAAAAGCACCTATAATCAGGTGTTTTTAAGTTGTAAAACAAGTTCTCGACATCATCCATCAGGGGGAGCCGTCAGAATCGCCAATCAGGCGATTTTTTGATAGAATGGATTATTCTAAGTTTTATATGAAAAATAAAGCAGTATATCAATCAATATATAAATTCGTTATCGCCTTAAGACATCCTGAAGGTGGCTACAGTGACGCCTTATTAGTCCCTCCTGGTCTTGAAGATACTTATTGCGCCTTAAAGACGCTGAAAGGATTGGGAAAACAAGATAAATCTCAGGCGACTATTGATTATATTAAGAATTCTGCCCAAGCAGGATATATTAGGTCATTTAAACTTGCTTACCATCTGGCAATCCTGCTTCAAATGTATTCTATTAAATTAAAGCCTGTTGGAATATATAAACCTTTACTAAAAAGTAAACCTTCTTCGCTGACTGATTGGTATTATTGGTTTAGGCTTAAAAAACTTATTGATGGCAATATAGGCATTGATAATAGTTTAAAATCGTGGCTCAAAAAACAAACTCCCCAAAAATTGCGCTACATTGACGAAGTGGGTCGCTATGTATTACTTATGCAAGGTCTTAGGCTTCCTTTTAATAAAAAATTATTTATTGAATGGTTACAACAGATGCAAAACTCTGATGGAGGTTTTGGAGTCCTGCCTTACACTACAACTTTCTTAGAGCATGTCTATATTTCCTTGAGAGCTTTAAAAGCATTAAGAGCAAGGCCCTTGGATGTTGATAAATGTGAAGAATTCGTTTTGAGTTGTATAACCCAAAAAGGAGGATCTGGTAGACAATGCGTAACTAAAGCTACTTTGGAATATACTTATTATGCTTTTATGTCTTTAGAGATTATTTCCTCGTGGCAGACTGTTAAGAGGTAGGTTAACTCATTAAAATGAAATATAAATTGCCAGCTCAAATTAATTATTCCTCTTGATTATTGGTTATGCTATTATTAAATTAGCTAGTTTGCAGGCGATGAAGCTCGCCTTTAAGCGTCCTTTGGAGGACTGATAGCTTCTACTGAATTGGTCGAAGCTATTTTATTTTGCGTTTCTTAATAATATGGATCTCAACAAGATATCATCAGGCAAAAATCTTCCTCGCGAAATCAACGTACTTATTGAAAATAATGAAAATAAAAAACAAGGTTGGCTGAACCGCAATATAGTTGGAATGGGTCTTACGAGTTTTTTCAGTGACATGAGCCACGAACTAACCACGGTGGTTCTTCCTGCTTTTATAACCGGTCTAGTGGGTCCAGTGTCTGCCCCTCAAGTACTCGGCATTATAAGCGGATTATCTGACGCTCTCTCCAGTTTCGTAAAAATATTTTCTGGATGGATTAGCGATAAGATGAAACGCCGAAAAAATTTAGTGGTCGCAGGATATACTCTCACAGGTTTATTTGCCGGTCTTACAGGTTTTGCAGCTAACTGGTGGCAAGCACTTGTGTATCGAGCTTCAGCCTGGATGGGGCGCGGATTACGGGAGCCACCCCGGGATGCTTTGATTGCTGATTCAGTTCCTTCAGGAAGTTATGGTAGAGCGTTTGGATTTCATCGGGCAATGGACACTTTGGGTGCAATTGCCGGACCTCTTTTGGCTTTTTTTATGCTTAATTCTCTGGGCATAAAGAATATGTTTGTACTTTCTTTTGTGCCAGGCTTTTTGGCAGTTGTCACGATAATTCTCTTGGTTAAAGAAAAGCCAAAAATACCCAGCGACCGCAAATTCGCTAATTTGTGGAGTGATATCAAATCGCTCCCTAAAGAATTCCGGTATTTCCTTTTGGTTATGTTTGTTTTTGGCCTAGGTAATTTTAATAGGACGCTTCTTTTACTGCGTACGGAACAGGTGCTTAATCCCATAACTGGTCTTATTGTAGCGGGCAGTCTTTCAATCTTGCTCTATGTATTTCGGAATGTGCTCCAAGCAGTTGCTGATTATTTGGTTGGTAGGTTGAGCGACGCAGTAGGCAGGAAAATACCACTGGCATTTTTCGGATTCTTTCTCTTTGGCATTATGTCGGTGGGGCTCATATACCCTCTGCCGAATCTTTGGTTTTTTGTTTTGCTTTTTAGTTTTTCGGGGATAAGCGCCGCAAGCTACACCGCACTTGAGAAAGCATATGCAGCGGATTTGCTCCCGGCTAATCTTCGCGGAACGGGTTACGGCGTTTTACAGACAATTGACGGCATCGGTGATTTTATCTCGAGTTTTGCGGTTGGTTTTCTATGGTCAGCACTATCGCCAGCAGTAAGTTTTGCCTACGCAGCATTGTTAAGTTTTTCAGCTGCCGGACTTCTTTATTTTGTTAGAAACAAAAAATGAGACACAAGCCCCAATCGGAGCGTCGGCGAGGAAGCCTTAGAATCGCCAATCAGGCGATTTTTTTAGAATAGGGTATATGAAAATTAAACTCCTTTATCTAATGGATTGTCCCTGGTGTGTGAAAACCAAGGAATTATTAAGAGAAACTTTACAAGAGCTTAAGTTAAAAGCCAAGGTTAAAGAGATTTTAATTGATACCAAAGCAAAAGCCAAAAAGTATGGTTTTCTTGGCTCTCCCACTATAAGAATAAATGGAGAAGATATTCAAAAGGTTGTTGAGAAAGCCAGATGTCTTCCTTGTGAGAAATTGGCAAAATTAGCAAAGAAAAAAACATCATTTGTCAAAAAAGAATGTTGCGTATCAGGATGCAGAGTTTATAATTACAAAGCGAAACAATATCCTTATCCACCAAAAAGATTAATTAAAGAAGCTTTAAATAGGTTCTAATATCGTTCAATAGACATCCTGCGATTTTTCGCCCGAGAGTTTTCTCGGGTTTTGTTTTAGGTATTGACAAGGGAAATGGAAAGAGATAATATATCAATATATATTGATACAGTTTGATTTTATGAAATCCAGTTGTTGTAAAAATAAAAAATCAATCACTGAACTAAAAAAAGTTGTTGATTTTTTAAAGATTATAAACGAGGAGAATCGACTTAAAATTTTGTGCCTTTTGCGAGAAGGCGAACAATGTGTTTGTGAGATTTGGCAATGTTTAAAGCTCTCCCAAAATTTGACTTCGCACCATCTTAAAGTTTTGAAAAGCTTTGGATTAATTTCTTCCAGAAAAGAAGGATTGAAGGTTTTTTATTTCTTAAATAGAAAGGTCATAAAAAAATATTTTAAATTATTAAAAAAGTTTTTAGCAACTCAAAAATTATGACAATCAAAATTTTGGGTTCTGGCTGCCCTAAATGCCAGACAGTAGAACAAAACGCCAAAAAAGCAGTTGAAGAGCTCAGCTTAAAAGATGTCCATGTTGAGCATATTTACGATATAAACAAAATTATTGAAATGGGCGTAATGATGACCCCGGCTTTGGCAATTGATGATGAAATAGTGGTGGCTGGGGAAATCCCAACGGTCGAAGAAATTAAAGAGATGCTAAAGAATAAAATAGGAAAATAAATATGAAAGTCACCGATTTAATTAAAAAAAATTGGGTCTTGGTGCTTTTGGCTGGCGCTTATTTGGTGATTTTTTTCTGGGGCAAGGGAATTTCTGGATTTTTGTCCGGTCAAACTATTCAAAATCTAATTGGCCAAGCCGTATATCAAGGCTGGTTGGGACTGGTTGATTATCTTTCCGCTCATGTCCTTTTTTGCTTGATTCCCGCTTTCTTTATTGCTGGCGCTGTCAACAGTCTAGTTGACCCACAGGCTATCTATAAATACTTAGGTGCCAAAAGTAAAAAATGGTTGGCTTATTTAATTGCTTCTTTGAGCGGATTTTTAATTCAAGTCTGCTCTTGCACCATTTTGCCTTTATTCGCCGGAATCTGGAAAAACGGTGCCGGATTGGGAGTAGCAACTACTTTTCTTTACGCTGGACCGGCCGTCAGTCTCTTAGCCCTTATTTTAACTGGTCAAAAAATCGGTTGGGACTTTGCTATTTTACGTTTTATTCTCTCAATGCTTTTTGCTGTTCTTATTGGTTTGATAATGGAATTTTTTGCTCGTAATGATAAGAAAGAAGGAAATCTTAAGGTTGTTGTCCAAGATTTAGATAAACTCGAAGGTAAAAAAAGTCTTTGGTTTTGGGGAACATTGGTTGCCATTTTAATAGTTGGGACTGCTCCAATCAGTCACAATTTAAGATACGCCTTAATTTTGCCTTTGGTCTTAATTCAGTTGATAATGACTTTTTCTTGGCTTTCTCCCAAAAGGAGAAGCGCTTGGTGGAATGAAACGATTAAGTTTATGGAGCAAATTATCCCCTTGCTTTTAGTCGGTGTCTTTTTGGCCGGAACAATTTCTTCTCTCATACCAAAGGAACAATTTCAGCAATTGGCTGGTAAAAACAGTCTTTTAGCCAACTTTGTCGCCGTTTTATTTGGCGCTTTGGTTTATTTCCCGGCTTTGGTTGAGGTGCCAATTGCCCAAAACTTTTTGAAATTAGGCATGAACAAGGGCCCTCTTTTGTCCTATATGCTAGCAGACCCAGTTCTTTCTTTGCAGGGGCTTTTGATTATCAGAAAACTAATTGGAACTAAAAAGATGCTGGTTTATCTTGGATCAATTATGGTTTTAACCATTTTAGCCGGTTATATTTACGGTTTTATTGGCTAAAATAAAAAATGAAAAAATAATTGTCTTTGTTTGTTTAATCTTAATAATAATCACCCTATGATGGAAATTTTGCTTTTAGCCATTGTTACCTATTTAGCAATCATAATTATCGGTTACTGGATGCATAAATATCTGCGTATGCCCTGGATGTTTACCGTTGTGTTGCTGGGATTTGCATTATCTTCACTAGGTCTGTTTCAAGAGACAGTAAAAAGCGATATTTTCCTTTTTCTTTCAAAAATGGGAATGCTGTTTTTTTTGTTTACCATAGGCCTTGATTTAGAATTTGAGAAAATAAAGCAATTGGGTTGGTATATAGTGGTTGGTGATATATTGCTTACGCTAACTGAGGGATTGGCCTTAGGGTCGCTGTTCTTTTTCGTTTTTCCTCAGTTTGTCAACCATTCATTTTTAATTGCTCTAATTGCCGGTATTGCTTTCGGTACAGTTGGTGAAGTCATACTTCTGGCAATTCTGGAAGAGTTTGGGATAGCTTCTACAAAGTTTGGTCAACTGGCACTGGGTATTGGTGTTTTTGACGATATTTTTGAGATCGGCGCTTTGGCAATAATTGTCGCGCTCCCATCAATTATTAACAACAATGGCGCCTCTGTTTTCAAATCTTCTTTTGAAATTTTGCTTACTCTTTTAGGGATATTTTTAGCCACTTTTCTCCTCTCAAAACTGGGCAAAATTTTAGAAAAACCCATTGAAAAAATACCCGACACATCTTTTGTTTTTCCTTTCTTAATTTTTCTGGTAATGTTTTCCTTTTTGTATTTCAGCTCGCTTGGCAATGAAAATCTGGGCGTCGTGGCGGCAATCTTCAGCGGTATTGCTATCCAGGGACTACTTTTCCCTAAAAAATTGGTTCAGCAATATAAAAAACCAATCTATTTTGTCGGTAACATGTTTTTAGGACCTTTTTTCTTCCTAAGTCTGGGAAGTAAAATATCCTTTAATTCACTCTTAACCTATCCTTTGTTTGTTTTAGCCATTATTTTAATCTCTTTGGCAGTCAGGGTGGTTATCTCTTATTTGCTTTTTAATAAGATATTAGGCAAAAAGCCAGCGGCAATTTTGGGAGTGGGTTTATGCACCAAATTTAGTACCAGCGTAGTCAGCGAGAATCTCTTGTTTTCATCAGGCCTGATCGCCCAGCCTCTTTATTCGGCGATTATGGCTGCCTTTATCATATTAAAGCCGGTCATTATTGGTGTTTTTTCCAGAGGCGTGGCAATAATCAAGAAAACTATCCAATGATTATTAAAAAACCTTTCAGCACAAAAAAGATGTTGGTTTGTTTAGGGTTAATTTAGTCTACCTAATATATATTTTTTAATCACAAGTTTATGAGAGAAAACTGGCATACGCTATCAATTAAAGAGATAGAAAGAAAACTGGATAGTAGTCAAGGTGGTTTGAGCCAGCCAGAAGCAGTAAAAAGACTTAAAGATTTTGGCCCTAATAAATTAGAAGAAAAAGCTGGAGATTCTCCCTTAAAAATTTTCTTTGATCAGTTTAAAGACTTTCTAATTGTGATTTTGCTTTTGGCGACAATTGTTTCTTTTATTTTAGGAGAAACAATTGATGCCATTATTATTTTTGCCATTGTTCTACTTTCCGCCATTTTGGGGTTTGCTCAGGAGTATCGTTCCCAAAAAGCTGTTAAGGCGTTAAAAAAGATGGCCGCGCCCGAAGCTTTGGTTCTTCGGGATGGTAGCGCTCGTAAAGTCCCAGCGGAAACTATTGTTCCAGGTGACGTTTTGTCGTTGACAGTTGGCGATAAAATTTCGGCTGATGCCAGAATCGTAGAGGAAATGGGATTGGAGATAAATGAATCAGCCCTAACCGGCGAATCTTTACCGGTAAAAAAAGAAAATACTATTTTAGAAAACAAAGATATTCCTGTAGGCGACCGGAAAAACATGTTTTATGCTGGAACTATTGTTACCCGCGGGCATGCCAAAGGCATAGTAGTGGCTACTGGTGTGCAAACCGAATTTGGCAAGATAGCCCAGATGATTAGTGAAGTGGAACCGGAAAAGACCCCTTTAGAAAAAAAATTAGAAAAAGTCGGCCAAATTTTGGGAATTGGTTCTTTAGTTATTTGCGCTTTCGCCTCCTTTTTAGGGATATCAAGGGGTTATCCGATTTTGCAGATGTTTTTGTGGGGAGTGAGTTTGGCAGTGGCCGCTGTCCCAGAAGCTTTGCCGGCCGTGGTAACCGGCGCCCTGTCTCTGGGAGTATGGGAAATGGCCAAAAAAAAAGCGATTATTCGTCGACTGCCGGCCGTAGAGACTTTGGGCAGTGTTTCAGTTATCTGTTCAGATAAAACCGGAACTCTGACCAGAAACGAAATGACAATCAGAGAGGTACTGATTAATAATAAAACCGTTTTTGTTGAAGGGTCTGGTTATGTGCCCGAAGGAAGTTTTCTAATTGAGAAAGGAGATTTTGCCTGGCAAAAAGACGAAGATTTCAAAAAATTAGTTCAAATAGGGCTTTTGTGCAATGATGCCACTTTAAGTCAAAAAGACAAAGAATGGCGAATAACTGGCGACCCGACTGAAGGGGCCTTGGTGGTATTGGCTGCTAAAGCTGGTTTTAAGCAGGAAGAATTTAGCAAGAAATTTCCCCGAGTTGGTGAAGTCGGCTTTGATATGTCAAGGAAAAGGATGAGTACGGTACATTCTCTAAGAAAAGAAAAATACTTGATTGCAGTCAAGGGAGCTCCAGAAAGTGTTTTGTCCGGTTGTACAAAAATTCAGAAAGACGGGGAAATAAATAAATTAAACTTCAATGAAGCAGAAGAACTTTTGAAAGAAACCGAACGAATGGCTGGGCGGGGCTTGCGGGTTTTAGCCATTGCTTACAAAGAAGTTGATCCTCAATCCTTGCCCAAAAATTTAGAAGAACTCGAAGCCGAAGATATTGAAAATGAGCTGATTTTCCTAGGGTTGGTAGGGATGATCGATCCTCCGCGAGAAGAAATCAAAGAAGCGGTAAAATCTTGCTTCTCAGCGGGGATTAAACCAATTATTGTCACCGGTGACCATGCTTTAACTACTTTAAATATCGGTCGTCAAATCGGTCTTTTCAAAGCCGATGGAAAAACCCAGATAATTGAAGCGTCTCAATTGGATAAGATGACAGATGCAGAGCTTTATAAAATAGTGGAGAACAGGTCTTATGCTCGTGTTTCGCCGGCTCATAAATTAAGAATTGTTAAACTTCTTAAAAAGAAGGGGTTTATTGTGGCGATGACAGGGGATGGCGTCAATGACGCCCCGGCCCTAAAACAGGCTGATATCGGAGTGGCCATGGGTATTAGCGGTACAGATGTTGCTAAAGAGGCTTCGGCTATGATTTTAGCTGACGACAACTTTGCTACTATTGTTTCTGCTGTTGAAAAAGGAAGGGAAATTTATGATAATATCAAAAAATATCTATTTTATTTGCTTCGCTGCAATATCGGCGAGATTTTAGTTTTAGGCGGAGGCTTTTTGTTGGGACTGCCGCCCATTCTGTCGGCTGTTCAGATTTTGTGGGTTAATCTGGTCACCGATGGTCTACCGGCTTTAGCTTTGGGGGTGGATCCGCCAGACAAAGACATTATGAAAAGAAAACCAGCCAGTGCCAACCAAAGCCTCTTTTCTTCTAAATCAGTTATAATGATGTTTGTTTTGGCTCTAAATATGGCCATAGTTTTGCTGCCTCAATTCTCGTTTTTAATCAAAAAGAATGAATTAGCTAGAGCACAGACAATTGTATTTGTTACCATGATTTTGATGGAAATGGTTAATGCTTACAACAGCCGTAGCGATAGCTCTATTTTTAAGACCAATCCGTTATCCAATAAATGGTTAAATCTGGCGGTTGCTGGTTCTGTTTTAGCAACATTTTTAGTTGTACAGGCACCTTGGTTGTCTAAATTTTTTGGCACCACGATCTTGGGAGGTAAGGATTGGTTAATGGCCTTAGTTTTAAGTTTTTCGGCTTTAATTTTCTCAGAAGTAACCAAACTAGCTCTTAGGAAAGTTTAACCAGTTATATTTAGAGTCTGTTTGGCTAAATGTTATAATTTTTGAATGCGTTTGTGGAGGATGATTATTAATGGATTATTTTAAAAATGATTGCCGAAGAAGAAATTAAAAAAGTGCTTTCTCAGATTATTGATCCCGAACTTGGGGCAGATATTGTTACCCTTGGTTTTGTCAAAGGTATCGAGATTGAAAACGGAAAAGTAACGATTAAACTCAAACTTACCATTCCCGACTGTCCATTAATGAGTTTTTTCTTGGAAGAGATCAAAGAAAAAGTTAAAGAAATTAAAGGGGTTTCTGAGGTAGAGGTTAAGTTAGTAAATTAGGTAAATTATGAAAAAAACAATTATTGTAATTTTGATCGGCGTAGTTATTGTCAGTCTTTTGTTTTTTATCTTTAAAAACAATAATCAATCGTCAGTAGGACAGACGTCGGGTGACTTAATTAAAGAAGAGATTATTGCAGAAAAAATTGAAATTGTTCATTTTCATGGAACGCATCAATGCTGGTCATGCATAACGGTTGGCGAATACGCTCTTAAAACTATTAAGGAAAAATTTCCAGAGGAATATAAAAACGGTACAATTGTATTTAAAGATATCAATGGTGAGCTGGCGGAAAACAAAGATATAGTTATGAAGTATCGGGCGAGCGGTTCGTCTCTTTTTATTAATGCCATCAAAGGCGGTGTTGATAATATTGAAGAAGACGTGACGGTTTGGCGACTTGTCACTAATGAGGATCAATATACAAGTTATTTCCAAAATAAAATTAATAGTCTTTTAGGAAAATAATACGATGACGGATTTTATTAATTATTTAATTGATTCTTATAATATTCCGCTGCTTACTGCTTTTCTCTTAGGCGTTTTGGCTTCTATCAGTCCTTGCCCCTTAGCCACCAATATTACCGCCATCGCTTATATTTCCAAAGAGATTAAAACGGCAAGAAACACTCTGCTTAATGGTTTGTTTTATACCATTGGGCGAGGAATTAGCTATACGCTTTTGGCAACTTTAATTTATTTTGGCTTGTCTTCATTCCAGATTTCAAGGATATTTCAGGGTTGGGGAGATAAGGTTTTGGGGCCGATTTTGATTATTATTGGCCTTATTATGTTCGGAATAATTAAAATAAATTTCGGTGGCCAGAATGATCAAATGGAAAGATTAAAACAATGGCTTTTCAATAAAGGTTATTTTGGTTCTTTACTTTTGGGTGTATTGTTTGCTTTGGCTTTTTGCCCCTATAGCGGCGTCTTATTTTTCGGAGTTTTAATTCCTTTAATTTTAAAATCTTCGGAAAGTTTATTATTACCCCCTGTTTTTGCCTTGGGAACGGGACTGCCTGTAATAATTTTTTCATTCTTAATTGCTTTTTCAATGCAAAAAGTTAGCCATGCTTTTCAAATTGTCCAAAAAATTGAGAAAGTGACGCGTTATGCAGTGGCGACTGTTTTCTTTGGAGCCGGAATCTATTATACGCAGTATCTTATAAAATTTTTAATTAATTTGTCATAAAATGAGCAATGCTTTAATATTTATTCTTAACAATTTCTTAACAATAAAATCATAATGAGAAAACATAGAATTGATAAACTGCATAATAGGGTGTGGATAACTTTTATGCAGTTATCAATAGGTCGGGGCATCCAACAATAAAAAGTAATCTTAAAATAACCAAAACCATGAATAAAAAATTATCAGTAGGAATGGGGATTTTTGCTTTAATGCTTGCGCTGGCAATCGGAACAACTTCCGTTATGGCGTCGGACACAACAAGCAGTAATTCTTTTGTTGGTAAGTGTGGACAAACAATCCAAAAAGGATACGGAATGATGTCTGATGCGATTGCCAATCTTTTGGGAATGAGCCAAGAAGAAATTCAAACCGAAAGAGAAAGCGGCAAAAGCATTGCGGAAATTGCCCAAGAAAAAGATATCACAGAACAGATATTAGTTGACAGCATGCTGGAAGCAAAAACACAGAGGTTTCAAGAGGCTGTAACGAACGGCTACCTGACCCTTGAACAAGCGGATGAAAGACTGGAATGGATGAAGGAAAAGATTGAAGGAAAGATGGAAAATGGCGGTGGACGTTTTGGTCGCGGAGGCTGCAACGGCGGATGCCATCAGTAATAGGTGTGCATCTGAGGAAGGCGGGCCGATAACGCCCGCCTTCTCTATCCGATAAATAAATTTACGGAAAGTAAGATAAAAATTTATGTCAATTTCATTATTTTTTGAATACGCGCTAAAAGAACTAACCAGAAGAAAAAGCCGGGCATTATTATCAATACTTGGCATTATGTTTTCCGTGGCGCTTCTGGTCGGTGTTTTGGCG
>Ga0315280_10000129_pt1 | contig 140073 bp, 148 predicted proteins | sample YL17G06_40_MG_FD_203697 | JGI IMG/M metagenome (GOLD analysis project Ga0315280, IMG submission 203697) | Sediment microbial communities from Yellowstone Lake, YNP, Wyoming, USA - YL17G06_40 | ecosystem: Environmental > Aquatic > Freshwater > Lake > Sediment | place: USA: Wyoming | collected... | reverse complement strand
ACGCCTGCACGGAGGACACGGGCCTCGTCTGGTTGTTCACGATGTCCAGGCGGATGGTGTTCAGCGTCCCGGGCTGGAGGTGGCCGCCCTCCACGCTCAACACGAGGGGGACGTTGGACAAGGGCAAAACCTGTACTCCGAAGACGTGGTTTTCGGTTCGGGCGACGCTGAACGGGTCCAGATAGGATAGGGTCAGAGTTAATTGGTAATTTGCGTTCGCGGCGCTCGATGAGACCATCAGGGTCACGTTGAACGTCACGCTCGAGAGGGGGCCGATGGAGCGGAAGAACCAGCTGTTGTCCCCCAGGATGACCAGGGGCGGCGTGCCCCCGGTCGCTCCGGGCAGGGTCAGCGACGCCTGCACGGAGGACACGGGCCTCGTCTGGTTGTTCACGATGTCCAGGCGGATGGTGTTCAGCGTCCCGGGCTGGAGGTGGCCGCCCTCCACGCTCAACACGAGGGGGACGTTGGACAAGGGCAAGATCCTCAATCCAATTACCCGACTTATGGACCGACTTGTTCCGTAGGCATCGTTGTAAGTTATGGACGCCCCGATTTGCAGAGATGAACCAGCCAAGCTAGGTTGAGCATAGATGTCTAGGGATATTGTCCCATGTTCATTGGGTTTTAGGTTCTGAAAGGACCACTGATTGTCGCCAGTGACCGACAGCCCCAACGGAAAGTTAAGGGTGACGCTCACCTTAGATGCGGATCCCGACCCTTCGTTTGAGATTTCCACCATCAGCACGTTCGTAGAACCCGGCGGGAGGAAGGACGGGTCGGCGGACACGTTCAGTTCGGCCCTTCCGGGGAGAAGGATCGGTACGAAGAGCGTTTCCCCCAAGTTTAATCCCGCCCCGTAGTTCAGGCTCATCGCCGTAGAGTATGGACCGATCTGGGCGCCCTCATCTATGTTGAGCTGAAACTGCAATGTAGCCGTTTGACTAACAGGGATGCCGCCGGAAAAAAATGAGCTGACTGTATTTCCTCCCGTGATATTCGTGAAGGGAAACTTGAGATAAAGGACCGCGTTTAGCCCAGAATACGTCTCTAAACCTGTGTTCTGAACTACAACGTTAAAGGTAACGCTCTTATCGCCTGGACCAGCCTCCAACGGGTTTCCCAGGGAGCCGAAATATGTTTGGACGACCTGAAAAATTGCGGATGGAGCTCCGACCCCTAGGACTAAAGGCTGCAGGACGATCAGCGCTATCAATAGAGTTGTAATTGCTCTCTTATTCATTGATATTCCTCCTTCTCTATTTTTCCATCACGGAGATGAATGATTCTTCTAGTGTGTTTTGCCACATCTAGGTCGTGTGTGATTATGATGAGGGTTTTACCCGTGGATTCATTGAGTTGTTTCAACAATTCAACGACCATGATCGAGTTCTTTGTATCGAGGTTCCCCGTGGGTTCGTCCGCGAGGATCATGGAGGGATCGGTGACGAGCGATCGGGCGACCGCGAGCCTCTGCTGTTCACCCCCGCTGAGTTGCGACGGTCTGTTATGGGCTTTATCCGATATCTCCATCGCCTTGAGCCATCTCAACGCCCTCTCCCTGCGTTCGTCCTTAGGGATATTCATGACTAGTAGAGGAAGCTCTACGTTCATCAACGCATTCATCCTCGGGACCAGGTTGAAGGATTGAAACACGAAACCGATCTTCTCGTTCCGAATTTTTGCCAAATCTGCGTCGCTCAATGCCGATGTATCCACACCGTCGATGAGGACCTTGCCCGAAGTCGGCCTGTCGAGGGTTCCAAGCAGGTTCAAGAGTGTGGACTTACCACAGCCCGATGGGCCCACGATCGAAACGAACTCGCCCCTCCCAACCTTGAGGGATATGCCCTGCAGGGCTAAGGTCTCCACGCCGTCCGCTCTGTATACTTTCACGAGGTTCTCAGCCTCTATCGTCAAGAACTATTCCCCCCAGGATACGAAATAGCTGCGAAGGGGTGCTAAATAAGGTTTCTTTAATGGAGATGTCTGTGATGCTGAAGGACTTCCTGAAGAGGAGTATCCCGTTACTTCGAAACCGTTGTTGACCCCATTTTCGTCTACAGTTGTTCCGTTGACATCGAGCCCTTTGACTTTTACAGGCGCTGGCGACTCCATTTTCTTACCGACCACTATAGCCAGGACAATGAGTGAGGTTTCAATGGCGGTCTTTTGATCCTTCAACCCTGGAACCTTTAGTCTCACTCCCTTTAGGTTAATAAAGCGATTTTTCAGAATTACACCAAAATCTCATCAAAATTAATAGACCTTTAGACAGATGACCCTACTATAGACGATTTTGAATTAAAAATGAGAATGCGAGCCAGCATGGGAATCTCTCAGGAGTCGATCACTCAACAGTTGGACATCATCTAGAGGCTCTGGAATAAAATGGTATGATCGCCTCCATAGGAAACAGTATTTTAAAATTTTTCATCGAATGAGCTGGAGTAGAATATTAGGCTCTGAAGAAAAATAAAATCGGAAAAAGATCAAAAAGGAATGAACCATGGTGGGATAGTGAATGAAAATTTCTTTGCTTAGATTGTGCTGTATCCTTATTTTTCTTACATCGCGTCCTCGGCACGAGGAAAGCGCGTTGAGGGTTCTTCCCCACGACTCGTGGTGAGTCCCTTTCAAAGTCAATCGAATTCAGGAATATTTGCTGGCGTTATCATAGGTCTCTCAAATCAGCCTCTGGAGGCCCGTTCATGGGAATATCAGAAATTATGTCGTCGATGGTGCCCTGTAACCGATGCTGATCGTCTAAATGAAATAAAAAGGGGAGATTGGTTTCTCTCGGACCGTTTATCCCGCTATCTTCCTCTGCACCGTTATCGTCGAGTATATCGCTGCGATGGCAGCTATCAGCGACAGGACTACGGCGTACCATATGGGCGAGACGTCGACCGTGATCGGGAAGTTCTTCTTGAGGTCGCTTATGCCCGTGTTGACACTCGTGATGCCATTCTTGATGTCTGTCTGGCCACTCTTGAGGTCTGATATGCCATTGTTGACGGTGGTTAGTCCAGTCTTGACGTCTGATAGTCCCTGAGCCTGGGCCGACAGGCCGCTGGCGATGTCCTTCAGCGCGGAACTCACCTCGATGCTGACGAGCCCTGTGCCGTAGCCCAAGTATTTGGACGTCGAGATGCTCACGTTGGCCATTACCGTGTACGTCCCAGCCGCATCCGCGGCGAACGTGTAGGAGCCCATGTACAGGCCAGTGGACACCTTTGTCACCGTTATGGTCGCTGTGACGGCCTTCGGGCCGTAGAGCGTGGCGGTTACGTTTGAGTCGATGGGTTTACCCTCGTAGGACGTGAGGACATACGTGTCTGCTTTATCGCCGCCCGCGTACATTGCGCCGCTCTTAACTTCCACGGTCAGGATTATGTTCGTTTTCGGAGTCACTCCCGTGAAGGTGAAGGATGTCGCTGACGAACCCGTCTGGTAGGTGGCCTTCACGCTCCACGTGCCCGTTGGGTTGTCTGGAGCGAAGGTCATAACGCCCTTGGAGTAGGTTCCGCTCGCGCTCGGCGTGGCCTGGGCTACGGCCCTCAGTTCGCCCGTTGGGCCGTAAACCAGGATCGCGACATCCTGCCCAGATGCGACCGGCGAGACCGTTCCGGAGACCGTCAATGTTTGACCCGGTGCGTAGGACGTTTTGTCGGTGGATACTGTGATGGCCGCCTGAGCGTATACCAGTATCATCGAAGGCACCATTAGGACCGTGAACAGCAGCAGCGCCGTTATTATGTTGGTTGCTTTTCTCGTTGTTGTCATTTTTATTACCACCGGTTTAGGTCGCTGTGAACGTGAAGGCACTTGTCGGCGCGTATGGCGTTGGGTTCTGGATGCTGCTCCAAACGAAGATCGTGACCGTGTATGTTCCTGCGTTGGCTACGCCTATGAAGGCTACGGGAACTACCTTTACCGCTCCTCCGCTAACGTCCGCGGCCGTCAAACCCATGGCGACGATGTTGCCCGAGGTATCTTTGATCTGGGCGATCACGTAGACGCTCAGACTCGCCCCAATGTTGCTCGTGAGGGTGATCTGCGTGTAGAACCCTACGTTCTTCGTTATGCTGGATACTGGGCTACCGCCCGAGTTGAGAAGCGTGAGAGCAGAGGGTGTGAAGGTTCCAGTTCCTACTGGTCCTCCTGGACCACCAGCGCCCGTTATCGTGAACGTCGGCATGATGTTGATGATGCCGTAGTCTTTGTCAGTCAAGTCATAGAGCTGGACGTTGTAGCTTCCAGCTGGTTTCGAGGGGACGTTGAAGGAGCCTGTAGCCTTTCCGTATGAGTCGCCCACAAGAGAGCCCACCACTAATCCCGGAGTGTCCTTATCGACGAAGCCGAAGTAGATGTTGTATGGTTCATTATATGTGAGGCCCTTCGCTGCGTATGAGATTGTATCTCCTGCAGCACCTGTGGTCGACGTTAACGTAAAGGATGCCGCCAACATCACGTTTCCGTACCCTGAGCTCTTGAGATCGGCCAGCTGGCTGGACGACGAGGCTTGGAGGTACCATGTTGTTCCCGCTTCGTTTGGATCTGAAACATCGGGTATTGTGACCTGAACGTTGGCAGGTACCGCTCCGCTTGAGTCTGTGGTGAAATGCGCCAACTCGAATCCAGCATAGAGTCCTTGTAGACTGGAGCCAGAGGAAGATAGAGATACGTAGTACGTTTTTGATGCTTTGAGGCCTGCTCCGGATAGGGTTACCTGGCCACCTGGGCTTACAACGCTTGGTAAGACGCTGAGCTTGATGGCGATTGTAAGTTGTAGTCCCGAACCATCTCCAACTGTCCCGCCGTAATTACTGGACAGGCGGCTCTTATACTGGTCTCCCGAGTATTTACAGGGGAAGATCGCAGAGGCTCCCGTGGTATCGACGATGTCGACGAGGTATAGGCCTGCGCTCAGGGCGGGGGCTATGAAGGAGACTGAGCCTGGAATCGCGCCGTTTTCATCGCTCGTAAAGGTTGCAACGGTTTGACCGCTAACCTTCACAACATACGATGTACTGGCCATCAAGTCGAACACCCCGTAGGCTGTAGCGCTTCTCAGGACTACTGGGTCGCCGGCGGTAACAGAGTTGACAGTCAGGGCTTCATGAGTTCCATCCGTTAGGACTACGACCTTGTACGTGATTGTTTTGGAGTAGGTGTTTCCTGATGATGTGCCGGCGAATGTTGCGAGGTGATCGCCTTTAGGCATCTTTGGCAAGGGGTCAGACGTATAACTAGTGAAACTGCCGTCGTCTCCTACTGTAGAGGCGGGAACGGTGAACCAAGAGGTGCCGTCGATGGTGACGTCGAGACTTTGACCTGCCTTGAATCCGTATCCACTAACCGCGAACGTCTCTCTATATCCTCTAGTTCCCAATTTTGCTACATAAGGAGTGATCGCTAACGTAGCCGATGCTGCTGTAGAGAGGGCGTCCGTTGGTAGCACATCATGGTCTTCTTTAGCCCATTCTGAAGCTGCAGTGTTAGGAATGTTCGTGATGAAGACGAGGCCAGCTCCTCTACTGTCGGTTGTAGTTAAGCCTTTTAGCGTAAGTGCATGCCCTGCAGTGTCCCAGTCTGCTCCCCAAGCCCCTGCACCACCATTGATTGCGTATATCCAGACCTGTGTTTTAGCTGCTCCTGCCTGATGTGTTATCGTTGTAGACGTCAACTGTAATACTGCGGGTCTACTAGGATCCGAGACGACCAGCCCGCCTGTTACGGATTTACCTTCGTCCATCTCAGCTTGTTGCAGGGTCAGTGGAGGTATGATGTTTCCGGAAGCGAGGTCGAAAGCCATGCCGTTGATGATCAACGAGGCCGGCTGAGTGGGCAGGGTATCGAAGTACTGGATCTTAAGGTTGTCGAAAGCGCCATCCGAATCGGTTGTGACCTTTGAGTGATACGCGTTATGGTCAACTCCCGAGACCCGTATATCGATGGAGTTCGCAAGGATATCTACATCATCGATCCAGTTCCTGCCACTCACGTACATGAATTCCCCGGATCCGAGAGAGCTCTTTATCGAGATCTGCGGGTCCGTGCCCTGAAGAGGCACGTTCATGGGGGCATTCATTCTGACCGCGACTGTGGGGTTTATCGTGAAGGAGGCCGAGGCACTACTCTTTTTGCCGTAGACACCAATATTGATTGTACCGCCCACCGTGCTAGATACATAGCCGACGTTTACATCGGTTGTTAGTCCTGCCGTGTCGCCACCTTCGTAATCAGGATCTTCGGCTAAAGTGAACGTGGCGAGGTCAGTTGTCCCAAATGGAGTTGTCTTTAAGAAGGAACTCATGATGTGGACCGTCTCACCCCCTTTGAAGCCTGACAGCATTATGTGAACCTTGCTGTTGAACACGCCAGTCGAGGACTCGCTTGAATCCTCAACTACCAGAATGCCAGGATTCACGGTGAAAACAACCGGCGCGGATGTGACCGCTGGACTGTCGTAGACGGCGAAAACGTTGTAGGTTCCAGCCTCAAGCTGAGGCACGTCGAACGTCGCCATCCAATTTCCGGCGGCGTCAGCCTTAACCTTCCCAGAATCTGATGAGGCGATGCTCCATCTCGCGAATTTTAACTCATAACCAGCAGTCGTTGTGATGTCTTTGGATGACAAAGCAATCCTTAGTTGAATATTATCCATTTCCGAATCGAAACCTGTTCCCGTGACCGTCACAGTCGTTGCGTCCTGTTCGTCCGCCAAGCCCTTATCGCCCAGCTCTCCAGTACCCGACGTGGGAGACAAAACGAGCGTCGGGCTTGCGGCTTTCGCCATGAATGCGGTCGATGGTATCATCGCAATCATCGAGCTCATCAGGAACAACGCTGTGACTAAGAGCGCTGCCAAAGCTCGGTTTCTAGAGTCAGATGTTCTCATTGTCTTTACTATAGCTTTCATTTTTTTCTTTCACTCTTTTCTTTTTCTTTTCCAATCGTGGTATCGGGTGAAATCTAATCTGTGCTAAGATCTCAACCCGACCCTACGATCGAAGGAATCCCCTACGAAGCAACTAATTAAACCTATGTCTACAGCCCCGGGACCGATGTATACAAACCTTCAAACTCGAACGTCGGAAAGGGACCGTCGATGCCCATTCAGACCCCTGGTAGCGCCGATCGATGCGATCTGCCGTCCAGCATGGAAGCGAGAAGCAATATTTATTTTTTTCAAAATGATAATCTTCCGATCTTCGATTTATAAAATTTTAAAAAACGCACCCTTTTCATATGAAAATTGACTGAAATATGTAAACATGTTTCATGTTTAATTGATCCTATTGTTCTCAATTTTTCTGAAACGCGTCAGCACCATCCCTCTGAGATGTTCGTTGCTGACTTCTTCGTAGCCGAGGGAGAGCATGACCCCCGTGATGTAGTTGATGAGCAGCTCCGTCTTTTCGGGTGACATCATGAAGGATGTGCACCTCAGGCGGACCCCGCCGTCCTCCTCGTCCACATCCGCCTCGTCCAGATTCCACGATACGAGGAGTGCCTTCTCAAAGAAGCCCAAGACACCGTCGCCCTTGAGCTTGGCTCTGAGATATTCTCCATACCAGCGTCCGGCCTCCAGCCAGATGGCCCGGAGGTCCTCCCCGCCGTCAGCATGGAGCTTCTCTATCAGGCGGTCCAGGCTCTCGCGGCTTATCTGGACGGCGCCGGCCTCCCTCTGGATCTGCATTATCTTGTATAGATCGACGGCCTCCTGAATGGATATCCCCAGCCCCGTGGCCCTGAGGGCCTGTTCGAGGGCCTCCGCCGCGTAGTTCGATATTGAAACCCCCTGCCTACCGGCCGGCTTTCTGAGCCTCTCCACCAGTCGGCTTGGGAGGACTATCAGCTTCGTGCCTTTGGGAGCTCCATTCACCATCCGTATCACCGGAGTTTCTCAAACTTCAACCTGATTACGCCCTTTGATATTTCCTTTTCGATCGGCCTGTAGCTGAAGGCCTCGAAGACGCCCGCCATGAACTTGCTGAGGAGATCTGAGTAGACGAGGGAGAGGCGCTCACCGACGCAGGCCACGGAGATTTCCCCGCTTCGGTTCTCCTTCAGCTCGAACTCTGAGTTGCCGAAGGATAGGAGCTCCATGGCCTCCTTGAACTCCTTGATACCGTCCTTGCTCCTGCTCGAGAAGTACTTCCCGTACCAGCGACCCGTTTCGAGCCAGATCTCGGAGGTCTTGTCCTTGGCTCGGAGGTTGGCCAGATCGATGAGCTCGTACATGAGGCGCTCTATTGCGAAGGTGAAGCCCAGTTTCCTCGCCTTCTCGAGGACCTCACGCTCGTCGACGACCTCCTTCAGCGGAATCCCCATCTCCTCGATCCTCACCGCATGCTCGAGCATCTCGTTCACAGTCTGGAAGACGGTGGTCCCCCGCCGTTTAGCGAGCTCTGCGACCCTGTTTGCAATGTGCTCCTCGGCCGCCAGCATCTTCCTCCTAGCCAAACCAAGTCACCGCACGTTTACGGATTAATGATCTCGCTGAAAGAAACATCATTCTGGATCTCGAAGACTTTCACTCGCCACCCACCCATCAGAAAAGGATCGGCCCTGATTCCGATTAAGTCTGCTCCCAATTCTAATATAAAACTAATCTTTAGAACACTTCTCAGGCGGCAACGAAAATTGCACTCACAATTTTTTTTAATATAGTAATGTCGCGTAATGAAAATGATTCAACATGTCGATCCTGAGGCCGAATTGAGTGATTCAAGTGCGGAACCCATCAAATATGAGTCACTTTGAAAGAAATGTAAAAAATTTATCCGAGGCACCACTTCCAGTAGGGTAAGAAAATGAGGGACTGGCACCAAATTCTGACGAATGATCCTGTAATGATTTTCAATTCGCCTTCTAAGCCCAACAATATGAATCTCGAGCAAATAATAATCACACATCAGCTCCCGCGCCATTGTGACCCATGTGTGGCCCAGATCCGGGGTCGAAAAACCCTCGAGGAAGGTCTGACGAGGTGAATGGGGGGACTCGAGAATGGGCGAACATCCCGTGGAATTGAGGCCGACCCTGGGCCTCTTCGACGCGACGGCGATAGGCTTAGGCGCCATCATCGGCGGCGGGATATTCGTCGTGAAGGGGATCGTCGCGGGCCTCGCCGGCCCCGCCCTCGTCATCTCGATCGTTATCGCGGGCGTCATATCTCTATTCACGGCGCTCAGCTTCGTGGAGTTGACGGCGTGGTTACCCAAGGAGGGAAGCATATACGAGTTCGCAAACAGGCTCATATCGCCCTTCGCGGGCTTCCTCGGGGGATGGATGTGGATCGTGTCGAACACGTTCGCCGGAGCGGCCGTATCCATGGGCTTCTCGTACTACCTGACGGCGCTGATTCCAGCCATAGATCCCAGGTGGGTGCCAGTCGCCATATGTGTTGCGTTCACCATCATTAATCTGGTCGGCGTCAGGCAGTCGGCGCTGTTCAACAACGCGCTCGTCACTGCCAAGGTCCTGATACTCTTTGTGTTCATCATCGTTGGCACCTTCCGACTCAGCCCCGCGAATTTTACCCCCCTCATACCATCCGGGGCGGGTGTCCTCTACGGCGCCTACTTCATCTTCTTCGCCTTCAGCGGTTTTGGGAGAATCGCTGTTCTGTCCGAGGAGGTCAAGGACGCGAAGAGGATCGTGCCGCGGTCCATACTCCTCGCACTGGCCCTATCCGGCGTCATATACATCCTCGTTGGCACTGTCGCCGTGGGCCTCATCGGCGCGGACGGCCTCGCGAGCTCGAATTCGCCCCTCGTCAAGGCGATCCAGACCGTTGGAAACCCGTTTCTTGTCTACCTCGTCTCGGCGGGTGGGATGTTTGCGACGGCCAGTGTCCTGCTCACATCCATCCTGGGCGTCTCCCGCATGGCATTCTCCATGTCGAGGAGGGGCGACCTACCCCAGGCGTTGAACGCGCTGCATCACAAGTTCGATACTCCATACATCTCGATCCTGATCATCGGTATCATCACCGTCCTACTCGCGGTGTTCGTGGATCTGACTGGCATCGTCGGCGTCAGCACCTTCGTCTCCCTATTCTACTACGCCCTCGCGAACGCATCGGCATTGAGGCTCAACGTCGCGAACAGGGTCTACCCGAAGTTCGTGCCCGCCGTGGGTCTGGCGACGAGCATCGCCCTGGGCGCGTTGGTGCAGCCGTCCGCATTCGCCATGGGGGCAGTGTGCCTGGCGGTAGGGGCGATCTACTACCTCAGCATACACCATAGGGGCCACCATGGGCGATCCTTGAGCTTCAGGAGCCACGCGAAGAGGTTCGTGATGAGGCGGATGGGAACCGTCGCGACGACGACCGCGACGACGCACTCCCATGTCGGTACCGACGGGGAGACATAACCCTCACAGCATCGTGAACATTATCAAGCCGCAAAAGAAGTAGCTGTTTAAAATCGCGTAAAATCCTATGTTGTATCCTTTAGTGCGGATGATATAAAAATTTGCGTGCGTAGATCCGTTGTTTTTAGAACCTTTACTCTCCCTTCGAACCAACCGCTAGAGCATTAGACCGATCGGAAGCCTCGATTTAACATGCCCTGCAGTTAATCTTATATTAACTGTAGAGAGAGTTTAATGCATGCCAAAAAACCAATTTTTACAGAGAAGAAATAGTATACGTGGAAAAATTCCACTTATCATCGGGATCCTTCTCCTACTCACAATATCCGATGTTCACGCGCAGCAAGTCAATTGGCTGAAGGTTTCCTCCGCCCGCGATATTACAGGAAACGTCCTTCTGCAGAAGGATCAGCCGCTGCTCGCTGGTCACGCGTACAATATCACCATCGAGATAGATGTTCCCTTCAATCAAACGCTCTCCCGTTTCGAAGTCGTCATCGATCAGGCAATGGGTTCGAACGGCCCACAATTCTGGTACCTATTATCAAGTAAATATGGCGGTTACGATCCGACCATCTTCTCTCCAGGCTCTCGAAAAGTACTGTTCAATCAGGTGGAGGGCGTACTGATGCTGTCCGCTCTTTTCTCCGTCCCCTCCAACATCACGACATCCCGGTCTGGTGGACTCACCCTAAGGTTTGCCAAGGATAATTTTCAGGTCATCCAGGTTAGCGTGACCGGCGGAGCCATGGTTGGTAAAGCGGTGTTTCGGATATCCGACTCGGCGATCGAGGCATATCTCGATGCCCAATCCAAGAAGTCGAGCCTCGTACCCTCCGGCGCGATCGACCAGACATACTCTCAACTCGTGAATAACATCATCCAGCAGGCCCAGGTACTGTATCAGATCGGACTACCTGAGGAGGCGACGGCCCTTCTGAACATCGTGGATCCGGGCAATTTTCCTGCGCCCCCCAACACCTCGTTCGTCATATTTATGGGAGTCGGGATACTGGTTTTGATCGTGGTGGCGATCGCTCTCGCTCTGCTTTACCTCAGGGGCAGGACGAGACACGCGTTCACGTTGGCCATCGTGGACGAAGTCCAGAGAGAGCTATCCGGCATGGAGGTCACGGCCGCGAAGTACGACAAGAATCTGGCTGAAAAAATAAAGAACATAAGGGACAGGCTCAGTGAATGATAATGAGTGGTCAGGTGTTCGCAAGCATCCATATCGTCGGTCTGGGGGGGACAGGAGCCAACATAATACAGTCCCTCATCGAGAGCGAGAGGCTCTCCAAACTGCTTTCCTCGGAGGACTTCAACATAGCGTGCCTCGCGATCGATGTTGCCGACGGCGACTTGGCCAACCTTCAAAACTCGTACAAGGGCACCTTGTCCAAGCTGGAGGCCAGGGGAATCTCCGTGGACAGGCTGTGGGTCAAGTCGCTGAACGTGAAATTCAATACCCCCGACGCGCTGTTCGAGTTCATGGAGATGTACAACTCTTACCTGACTAAAGAGAACATACACGTTGAGAACTACAAGCCCTGGATCAAATCCTCGATGACGATACCCCCCCTGGCTGGCGGTGTGGGCAGGCAGCGGGCCCTGAGCAAGGCCGTCTACGCCCTCAACTACTTCCACTACGTGGAGCTCAACAGCATCATGTCGGTCTTCAAGGACAGGGTCCTGACCTCGAAGTTTCAGCCCATCGTTGTCGTCATATTCGGCCTGGGAGGGGGCACCGGGAGCGGGATGATCTTCGACTTCGTCAAGCACCTGAGGGCGAAGCTGGGTTCGGCCGTTCCCATCGTCGGGATATCGATACTGCCGAGCTCCGCCGACGACCTCCTGGCCAGGGGTCCGGCGCCGTACGCCTCCCTGATCGAGCTCGACCTCCTCTTCAACCGGGACGCCAACGAGAGGGTCATCGAAAAATTCGGCGACTCGTACAGGAATCCGTTCACATCCCTCTTCTTCATACCGCTGGACCCCGTCTACAACAACAGGAACAACCTGATGAACGCCAAAAAGGAGCTCGACGACGCGGTGGTCGACATCCTCCACCTGTTCATGAATTTCGACATGGCGGATCTCCTGAGCCGGCTGGGCACCAACAACGACTTCGGGCCGAACTGGGTCCACTCGATAGCGTACCTCAGGATCAGATATCCAGTGGAAGATTACATCCGGTATCTGCACGAATACCTGCAGCTGGCGGAGACCACGGGCGGGTTCATGAACGCCAAGCGGGAGGCGCTGCTCAGGATCAACGAGGTGTTCAGGAACAGGTACGGCGAACTGACGGAGCTCTACAAGAGACACCTGATCTCCCTGAACAACTACAGGCCCGACACGTTCGATTCGGAGGTCGAGGACATCATCCGGCGCGCGGGGAAGTACGACATAGAATTCAGGAAACAGATAAGGGGAATCCAGGACTTCGCGTTGTATTACACCGATAAATGGTCCAAGACCCTGAGGGCCATGATCTTCAAGGAGGACACGGTGGAACACCTTGTCATGCAGCAGATCGATCGATTCAGGGACGAGATCTCTCGAATAAGCAGGACGTACGAGGACTATAACAAGGAGTTAACTCAGCACCTGAACGAGCTGGAAAACAGTCTGACCGCGAGCAAGTTCCTCACGTCGACGCAGATAAGGCAGATACGATCGTACACCAACCTCATCACACTGATCGGAACCGCGATAGAGACGACCGACCTTTATCTCAGGGTGAAGGCCATCGCCGACGAGCTCGCCGTGAGGTACGCAAAGGACCAGAGCAAGGAGGGAATCCGGGCCGTGACCATCGGTGAGACGGAACTCCTCCCCCTGTTCAAGACCGCGGGCGTCATCCTCACGAGGGCCGAGACCGAGGCACGGATGTCCGAGCAGTTCGTGCCCGGGATAAAGGTCGTCAGGAAAAATCTTGAAGTAAGATATAAAGAGGGATCGGAACAGACGGAATCTATGCAGAGGATGCTCGCCCAGAAAGAGAATGAGGAGAGAAGGATAAGGAGCGAGCTGCAAAAGATAAGAATAGATGTCAGCGGAAAGAAAAAAATTATACAGCACAACTTGAAATCTCTTCAAAATGAAATCATAACCATGAGGTCTAGTATTGACCAATTGAAGGCGGAGGACAACAAATTACTATCTGAGCTAGAAAAAATGACACAATTAGAGAAAAGTTTAGAGGCAACATCACAGTATCGTAAGGCACTAAATGTCACATATAATAAATCTAATGAATTGAATAGCATAATCAGTACAATAACTAGCACAAGCAGCTACTATGAGAGAGTTGTTGAACTGAGCGAAATAGAACAGGTCAAAATAATGGAGAAGATACTGCGCGAGGAGGAATCAAGCATGAAGGCCGAGGGCATACTCAAGGAGATCGTGGACAAGGACCGGTTCAGGGACATCGTCAAGAGCTACGTACGGATCTTCAGCGTGCCCAACTACGCCGGCCTGTCGGACAAATACCGGACCGACCTCATCTGGGCGACGGTCGGCATCCCGCCCAGCCTGTGGGATCAGGAGCTCCAGGGGATGCTGTCCAGCACCCTGAACGTGTTCTCGAGCGTCGAGGCATCGAAGAGCATATCCATAAGGCAGATCGAGCAGGTGGATCCGTGGACAATCACCTTCCTGATCATCCTGGCGAAGGCCAGGATCGACCAGATAGAGAAGTTCTCGTCGATGAAGAACGACGCCGAGAGCATAAAGAAGTCGGAGAAGGTGCTGTTCAGGAGCTTCCTCCTCGAGCAGGGTGCACACGACGTTCAGGAACTGAAGGCGCAGCTGGAAAATTGAGGCACCCGGCACATGGGGACAGGGCATGAAGAATCCGCGGAAACCCACGCGCGTTCGAAATAGGATGAACAAATACACCGCCGCGCCGATAATCGCCCTATCTTCCTTTATTTTCATGACGATCGTGCCGTTCCTCCCGGGCTCACCGGTTTTTCCGATACTTCTGGCCATCGCCCTGGGCATTTTAACTTTTTTGAAGAGCCCAGGCTGGTCGTCGGCCATCCTCTACGTGATCGTTTTCCTCTCCCTCGTCTGGCAACTGATCGGGTTCGGAATCTTCCAGATCCAACAATCGACCATGGGGATCTTTATGACCGTGGCGATACTCGCCTTCTTGATATTCAACCTGTTGAGCGTAAAACTCGAACCCACGTCCATGGCGTTGGCGATCCTCGCAGTCGCCCTGATGCTGACACCTTACTACCCCCTGTCCATAGCCCTGATAGTAGCGGCGGCGGCGATAAGCGGATTATCGAGCATAGGCGCGATCTCGAGCACGTTCATAACGACGCTGCTGCCGATGCTGATCCTCGAGAACAGTATATACTATTCGACGCTCCCACAGGTTGCGGGAGTGCCACCGATCATCTTTTCTGAGCTGACCTTCACGGCAGACAACATCAGGCCGCCATTGCCTGGGCTCAACGTTTTTCTAACTGGATTGCCAAAAAATTTCATATCAAAACCCCTCTCGAACATGCTGGGCAAGTATCTGGCGCTGGGTGGGTACCTGCGTGATCAAACTTTGGCCTCGGAGATCATTGTTCCGTTGATCATATTTAGTATCATTTTCAGCCTATCCGCCGCACTCGCCGGGTTGGTGAACACGATGTTGAGTCGACTCTTCGTCTTTGAGAGGACAAGTCGGTTGCTGAAAGTCATCCCCCCCTTCGCGGCATCGGTCGTGACCCCGCTGGCGTTCGTCGTCCTCATCACCTCCCTTTCGGGCGTGGGGGGGTATGAAACATCCATCTTTTTTGGATCACTGGAATCGTTTTTTCTGGTCTCGGGCTCATTGCTCCTCGGGGGAGTGTTCACCGCTAGGGAATTTTTGATACAGAGGCTTGAGCGTTCTGAGAAGGCTAGAGACGTTCTGAATGATCTAATTCAGAGGGTCAGGTTGGATGTCAAAAATAACAACGAGCTCTTCAATAAGATAGCCGTCGGAGCCCCCACCGTGGGCATGGGCATCGAGGTGAAGACCTCGGCCGAGTTCGCCTCGTACGTGGACGACATCGGAAGGGGGATCGATACAGCGAGCTACACATCGCTGACGCAGTGGATGGAAGACATCGAAATGAGGATCCTCCCCTACCTAGACAGTCTCCCAGAGATCCTAAGGTTGAAGGTGGTGAACGAATTGAACCTGCTGATCACACTGATGACCATCAACAACTCGATGCTCAACGAATCCGGCGTTCAAGAAAAATTCCCCGAACTGGAAGCCATAGGAGGGAAACTTGGCTTAGCGGATGCGCTCAGAAAATACGGCGAGATCACGTCAGCCATCAGGGAATCCGCCGCCTCCCTCTTCGATTCCTACATGTCGACGAGCAACGCCTTCACCGTTTTGATGGATCAGCAAATCATCGCCCCGCCAGTTAATCCGACATATCTTTTCGACTCGCACGAGTACGCCACGGGAATGAAGCTGATCGCCGAAGAATATTGGATGAATTTTCACATTAAAAACTCTCAAGAAATCGAGAACAAAAGCAAGGCGCTTGTAGGCCATCTGGTTCAACTCGAGGAGTTTTTGGATCTCCCCGTTCGCTCCAAGGTCGACGAAATAATCGGGTCCTTGGCGGACGCAAAGCCCGCAAACTCGCCCCTCATGCTTCAAAAGATGAATGACCTGATAGAGATTCTGGATTCCCTCATCGAGCTCACAAAAAATGAAATCGAACAAATCGAAAAGTTGATTAAAACCCTCACGCCGGGGGCGACCAAGATCATATATTTCGAGGTCATCGACCAATCAAACAAGTTCTACGAGCTTACTGAAGAACTGAAAAGGATAAGGCCGAGTATTCCCGTTATCACGGCTTTCATTCAAAATGCGATGTCGATATTACGCTCGTATCGGGATGGAAAGAAGAATGACGAACTCAATCTGATCGTCCTTTCTCAATATCCCGCCGCAAAGAACCTGATCGAAAGCCTTGCCCAGGAGAAGGAAATCATATCCATGACGGATCTTCCTTTCAGGCACAACGCGGCCGTAACATACGTCAAACTGTTCACACTGACGAACCCTTCCGCTAAATATGACGACGAGAAAGAGGTGCTCTTGGTAAGCCATGCCTAAATGCATAAACGGTCACGAGGCCTCGTGGGAACTGATCTGCCAGAAGTGCGGCGGAGTCGTCAACTACGAAGAGGCGTCCAACGAGCTATCGGTCATCCCACAAGTCGAAGTGAAATCCGAAGAGCTCTCGATTCTCTCAGTCGGGTTTCCCACCTTTGGAGCTGAAGGAGCTTACGAATGCGAGCTCCTCATCGGGAACGATGATGAGCAGAGCACGAAGAACCTCACCCTCAAGAGACTTGACGGCGGAACATGGCTCGACTACCACCGATCTTACTCGAAGAAATTAGCCACTTGGCTCAGGTGCGTCGGCTTCAACAAGGCCAAATACAGGGTGATGATAGTCGACACGACGTCGCTCCTCTCGGTTCTGGCCCTGCTCTCGCCAGCGATCGAAAAGAACACCGTCATCTTCGCCACGACGGCCGACGGCGGATCCTCCCCCATGGATCAGAATACGAGCTACGTGTCGGTGGAGGCTGCATTCAAGAGGGGATTCTCCCTCATCGTCGCCACGAACAGCTTCGTGAAAAACGTGGCGTGCTTCGTCGAGGAGGCGGGTCTGATAGCAGGCCCCAGGGCCTTGGGCCAGATAGTAGCCTTCCAAATGGGCTCCATCGCCTGGCTGTCGAACACGTTGGAGAGGGATTCGCGTTTCGGCATACACACACACTCCTTCTCGACCCTGATGGCCGCATCTAACAGCGTCTACAAAACCATGGACGACGTCTTTCTCATACAGAGATATCAGAACTCGCTGGGCCTACAATTAGACGAAGTCGTAACCGCCCTCCTGTTGGCCTCCTCGCAGAAGGATGTGCAGGACGACCTGTCGCAGGCCTATTATCGGCACTGCAAACAGTTCTCGAACCTCCTGGACGCCCAGTGCATCTTCAACGAGAAGAGCAGCAGATACGGTTTCTTCGATCTCTTCTTCCTCTATGGTCTGAGGGAGTCCCGCCTGCAGGCTTCGCTCAGGAAGGGGTACGAGGCCGTTTCATCCAATGTCCCGATGCTGAAGGCGGGAGAAATCCCATGAACATGGAATTCGACCTCGCTCGCATAAAGTATCAGGAAAGGACGTACGACAGGGGTTCGATCAGGATCAGTGAGGACATCGGCGAGGCAGAAATCTTCTACAAGAAGAAATCGCTCTTCAGCGAGAAAACGATCAGCCTGGTCAAGTTCAGATACACTCCTAAAACCGAGTTGCGAGTGCAGGGCAGGAAGATCACCTTAAATGAGGCCGTAATGGAGACGGAGGACGAAGGGACCTCGAAAACCATAGAGGACCTGATACGTAAACCATACCATGACGCGGTGAAACTCGTCGAGCAGAAGTTGCACGAGATGGAGGCGCCCATAAGAAGTTACCTTGTTCTCAGGGCGAAGACTCTTGATCTGCTGGCGAATTTCAAAACGAAGCCGAGGGAAGTAACACTACAGCTATCCTCGATGGACCCCAGCGAAATCGTCGACCCCGTGGAGCACATATTCAAAACGTGCTCCGATCGGCTTGCCCAAGCCTTGGGGGAGATGCGGGCGGAAATGGGCCGTTCGTCCGGCATGGTCGGCGTCGAAACCGTGCAGAAGCTCTACGCGCTGATATACGCAATAGGAGTCGTCCAGAACGCGATCTTTCGGGGCGACGAATCGAGCGAAGGGGATGCGCTCAACTTCCTTTCGAGAGCATTCTCCGATGCCCCTTTTCTGCCGAAGGACCTTGTGAACCTCACCTTGGAAGATACCACGGAGAGGCTCTTGGATGCGAATTTTAAGGCGATAAAGATCGTGTCCATGAGAGGGATATTTTGACACGCGCTCGTCGGAAGGGCTACCACGGGTTATCCTTGAGCTTCAGGAGCCACGCGAAGAGGTTCGTGATGAGGTGGATGGGGACCGTCGCGACGACGATCGCGACGACGAGCTCCCACGTCGGCGCCGGCGGCAACACCGACACGAGGGCGATGGCGACGGCGATGAAACCCAGCTGATCGGCGACCGGAAACGGCGACCCCGGCCTCAGACCCAGGCGCCTCTTGACGAAGGCGACCATGAGGTCGCCGCCGACGGCGCCGACGGAGAGGAGGAGCCCGCGGAGGGGATCGAGTTGGACGACGCCGACGAGGACGCCGACGACCATGCCCGACGCCGTGCCGCGCACCGTCTTGTGGCTGCCCAGGATGGGCCGGCCATCGCGCCACGTCCTACCCCCGTCGAGGGCCCTGCCGCCGCCCGCGATGACCGGCGCAGCGTTGGCCAGGTACGCGGGGAGGTACATGTAGATGGTCGCCGCCATCCACACGACGTCGGCGGTCGTCACCACGGCCGCTCCGCCTCCCTCAGCCCCTCCTCACCGATGCCGAACCTGCAGCTGCCGTCGGTCGTCCTCGGCTTCTCGATCGTGGCCTGGCGGACGCCGGGCATGTGCGTCGGCTCGAGCCTCACGATCGTGTCGGACCAATAGGTGAGCAGCCTCTGGGCGACCATCTCGACCGGGCTGGGCTCCTGGCGGAGGACGCTGTGGACCTGCCCCGTGAGGAGGACGGCCGTCCCCCTCGTCCTCGTCGACTCCGAGAGGAAGCCGAGCTGCCGGTTCAGCTCCTTGTTCGCCACGAAGGTCCTGTCGGGGTCGCCGGCCTCGAGGCGGTACGACCCCGTGATGGAGTCGACTATCATCGGCGTCGGCTGCGGCGGCAGGAGCTCCGAGAGCTCCTCGACGAGCTCCGTCTGCCCGTGGAAGGACTGGGGCCGCATGACGATGAACCGTTCGAGCAGATCCGTCTCGTTCCTGGACATCTGGACGAGCCGGTCGGTGGAGAGCTTGTTGTCCGCGTCCACGTAGAAGACCTTTCCCCTCGGCTCCCTCCGCAGGTAGCCGACGGCGCACGCGAGGGCGACGGTCGTCTTGCCGGTCGACGCCTCGCCGTAGACGAGGGCCACCCTGCCGAACCGGAAGCCGCCGTCGAGGATCCCGTCGAACGCGCCGCAGCCCGTGATCAGGCGGCCCTCCGACCCGAGGCTCAGCTCCACCCTCCCCAGACCACGATGCATGCCGCCGTCATGGGACCCTGACCCCTGACAGGACCGTGCTCCCCTGCGCTCGGATCAAGCCTTCGACCGCCTCGCGGGTCACCGCCGTCGTCGCGCCGGGCGCCGTCACGCAGGCCGCGCCGGCCGCCTCGCCCTCCAGCAGGACGCCCTCGAGGACGTCCAGCGGGATCGTTGCCAAGCGGTTGCGACTCAATCCTGCCTCGAGCAGGGCCCTGATGGCGCCGGCGCAGAAGGCGTCCCCCGCGCCGGTGGGGTCGACGGCGTCGACCACGAACGCGGGCATCTCCAGCTTGAGCCCGCCTGCGGCGGCGACGAGGCCCTCCGATCCCCTCGTGATGATCGCCAGACCGACGCCCTCGGCGACGAGGACGTCTACGGCCTCGGCGGCGTCGCCGTTGCCGGTCATGGTCACCCCCTCCAGCTCGTTGCAGTGGAGGACGTCGATGAGGGGCATCGCCGACGTGAGGCGGTCCCAACCGAAGCCCGTGGGCATGATGACGTCCACGACCGTGATGCACCCGAGGCGCCGGGCGTGCTCGAGGACCTCGACGAGGCTCTCGTCGATCCTCCTGAGGCCGCCCACGGTGCCGAGGTAGAATGCCTGTGGCCGCGCGTCGTCGAGGGCGCGCACGACGTGGTCGACCGACAGCAGCGTGTTGGCCGTGAGCTCGGCGATGAAGCGCCGGTCCTCCCCGTCGACGACGAGGGCGATGTTCTTCGCCGTGTGCACGCCGGCCTGCCTTTCGACGTAGCCCTTCACTTCCGCCCTTCCGAGCTCGTCCTCCACAAAGTCGCCGAAGAGGCCGTCCCCCACGGAGCCCGCCGCGGCGACGTCTCGGAGCCCGAGCTGGGCGAGGTCGATGGCGACGTTCGCGGAGTGGCCGCCGACGCCGACGTCGATGCCGTTGGGCGCGTACATGAGTTCTCCCGGCTGGGCGATGTAGGGGAGCCCGTGGGCGACGATGTCGAGAACGAAGCTGCCGGCGCAGAGCACCCGCGTCAATTCGGCTCAGATACGAAGGCTTCGAACCTGTTATCAACTCTTTCGTCCATCTGGAGCTCCCTGTGAGACCTCAGCCTGTGGAAGCGCGGGCGCTGCAGCTGCTGCTGCTTCTCTTACCGCGCGTGTTAACGTTGCGAACTCGGACAGCGGGACGATGGCTTTCTCATTCCAGTGCTTCTTTTCGATGCTCGGCGTTCAGCTCCCTGATGGCTTCCTTCAGAACTTTCGTGTTTCTTATCCACGCCCCTAAGCTCCCTCAGGGATAGCTCCTTCGATGTTCTTCAGGCAGGCCACTATCGGGCTGTCCTTGTTTATCGTGTAGAGCTTGGCCTTGCCTATCTTTCTTGACACCTTCATGATGGCCATCGCCTTGAGCCTGGGGAGCGCCTTGTAGAGGGTCCTCTTGTTCATCCCTAGGGCCTCGTTGATCTCCCTCGTAGTGAAGTCGAACAGGGGATTGTCCATGAAGAAATCTATAAGCCTGAGCTCGGGGGTCCTGCCGAGCGCCTCCAGGAGGACGGACTCGTTCCCTGGATCATAATGTTGATCTATTGATTCATCGCTCATTCGAGGACTTCCTGGGGTACACTAAACTACTTCTTTGAATATGCGCTTTCTCTTCGCTCTATGACTAGCACGTCGATCCTTCTGTTGTTCCAGTTGATTTCATAGATTACTCGATGGTCTCCGATTCTGGCCCTGCATGTATCGACCTGCCCCTTCATCTTCACCACATCGAAAAGGCTCGCTGGAACGGGGTTTTGGCGAAGTATCATGAGGAGCTCTAGCACTCTATTCCTGTCTTTTTCGGGGAGCCTCTTGAGATTTCCTGGATCTCTGGGAGAGGAAGACCTGAAACAAGGGATCAGCCCAGCTCTTTGGACAGGTCCTCGAGGCTTATACAGGGGCCTTCCGCTATCTCTTTTCGGGCTTCTTCTATCTCCTTCTTTTCTTCCTCGGTGGGCTCTTCTTCCGGCAAGAGCATCGCCCTGAGTCGCAGTACCTCGAGCATGACTGCGTCCAGCTTGTCGAGGACAATTCTCAGCTGTTCCTCGCTGACGGTGATATCCAAATCGCAGCCTCAGGAGATCAAGGACTAAACTGCTGAATAAGACTTTTCTTCAGGTCAGCTCATGCACGGAGGATAGGGATACACCGACTCTTCTTTAAGTACGTCCGTTGCGTACATCAGGGCCGCCTGTATGTCATCCTTTTTCAGTTGGGGGTAGTTTTTTATGATCTCCTTCTCGGTCCAGCCGTTGGCGAGGATCTCCATGACGAGTTCCACGGAGATCATTGTGCCCTTTATGATGGGTTTCCCCTTCAGGATGTCCGGGTCAATGGTTATCCTGTCTCTCCAGTCGTTATTCATCGGTTCTTTTCAATGATGAAGAATAGGAGAATGAGTATAAATGCATTCACTCTTAGAACACGCTATCTCTTCCGAGCATCCTCTATCTCTTTTTTTCTGAGGAAAAGTCTCTCCAGATCTCGTCTTTGGTGACTTCTACTGGGAGCCCGGGGATGGAGCCGATCTGTGCGCGGAGGAGGATCCTCGCGCCCTCCCTCAGCGCCTCGGTTCTGCTGGCGTAGAGTTTTCAGAATTACGAATTATTTCATCTATTCTTTTCACGAATTCTTCTGCCCATTTGACCGCCTGCTTCGCTTCTTCCTCTGAAACTATGTCCATCTCTTCGTATACTATCCTATGTCTCTTCTTTCTCATGCCGTTCATTAGCAGAATCATCCTGTTGCTGATTTCCGATCCCAGCCGTGCACGCAGAAACATTACGACCGCGACGTGTCCTTCGGTGCTGGAAGGTCTATAGCCCTGGTTGAACATGAGTGCACGGCCCGCCGAGAGCATTGCGTTGTAAGCGATGGCAAGAGACCAGTCGAATTTCCCATTTTCGATCAGAGTTTTTGCAGTACCTATGTCCCTGTCCGCTCTACGAGTTGTTCTGGTCGCCAGTTCGTGTTCTGGCTTGATTTTTCTTATGGTTCTATTTCTTAGTAGCTCTTCTAAACTCATTCTCGTCACCTATCAACATAATGATTGGATTTTGTACGATGTCAAGCAAGAGGTGATGTCTACTATCAACTTTATTCATGAATTCTTTTTCGCTCCAGAGCATGTAATTAATTTCTCTCCCGATTTTCCCTTCGATTGGGCTGATTGCATTCAGTGCTTCTTCCTCATCCAGACCTCCGATGATTAATAGATCTACATCGCTTGATTCAGATTCTTCTCCACTCGCAAAGGAACCATAGATTAAAGCATACTTCAAAGCTTTAACATGGGATAGCGCATTTTTGACGAGATCGCCCAGTCCCGTGGTTTTGGTTATCAATCCCTTTAACTCGGTCAAGTATGGAAGATTCCTGTTCACGGAGACGAGGGTGACCTTGCCCCTTTTCTCCTCGTTGAGGATGCCGAGGGAGACGAGATTCTTTTCCTCCTTGTAGAGCATGCTGTAGGGCATGTCCAATTCTCTGGACAGCTCGCGCAGGTAGTAGCTCTTGTCGGGGTTCATCATGAGCTTGGACAGCAGGATCACCCTGGTCTTGGAGCCGAACAATTTATCTATTTTAGATGCCATACTATCTATTTAATAGATAAATGTTTAAGGGTTTTGCCGATGTGTTTTTCCATGTTTCCATCGATGACGACCACGCCGTCTCGGAGAAGACGATGCTCTAGACAGTCAAACCCAACTATGGATCGACCATAATCCTCAGAGATAATGAGCACCAAGGAAATAGTTTACGCGCTTAAGGGATGAGCCATCAACCCAACTTCATAGTAACGCAATATTTCAAGTTTGACGGCGTCGGGCCTGCCGAGGACCATCTTCAGCTGTTCCTCGCTTCCTGTGATGTTTAGGCCCCCAGCCTCAGAAGATGGGTGATTGGACCTCGTTATCGCTCTCTTTAAATGCTTACGAGTATAAAATAATGAGCGTATGCCCGAAAAATTAGATTTTATCACACCCACGCTCATGGCGGTTTTCGATCTCTTTCTGGGAGATCCCATGCGGGAGCACCATGAGAGGGAGGTGGTCAGGGAAACCAAGGTTAGCAAGGGTTCGGCTAACAAGATATTGAGACAGCTGGCAGATCTTGATTTACTGATTAGGGTAACGAAAGGGAGAATGGTTTTCTATAGACTTAATGCGAGGGAGCCCGTGGCGAGGCAGTTCAAAGTTCTGGCCAACGTTTACGCGCTGAAGGAGTTAGTAGATCAGCTGAAACAATATTCCCAGAGGATTGTGCTGTTTGGTAGCTGTGCACAAGGTATAGATGTTAAGGGAAGCGACATAGATCTTTTTATCCTCGGATCAGAAAAAGGAACAGTAAAAAGGATGATAAGCGATTTCAATCGGAAGAGCGAGCGTAAGATCGCCCCGATAATCGCGGATACGAACGAATTTGTTCATCTTAAGAGGGAAGATGAACCATTGTATGAGAATATAGAGCGCGGCATCGTGTTGTGGGAGACGGAATGAGCTCAGAGTTCGAGAAGTTCGTGGCCGAAAGGAAGCTGGTTAGGGCTCGAATAGGGAGGAGCATGATCGACGAGGAGATTGAGGCGGCTCAGTCGGATCTGCGGGATGCGCGGGACTCCCTTGAACGGAGGAAGCTCAAATGGGCGACGATACAGGGCTATTATTCCATGTTTCACAGCGCCAGGGCGTTGCTCTACAGCCGAGGCTTCAGGGAGAAGAGCCACTACGCCCTGCTGGTAGCGATTAGGGAGCTCTTTTCAAGCTAACTCAAACCCTCCCTCATCGACAGGTTCGAGGACGCCATGAACCTGAGGCAGGAGGCGGATTACGGCTTGAAATTCTCCGAGGCGGGAGCCGTTGAGACAATCGAAGGCGCGGAAGCTTTGCTGAATACGGCCAAAGAACTCCTTAAAACGAAGTGATTTCATAGGAATTTCTAGCGCAACTAAAGTGATATGTTTGACCCTGTTTCCCTCGATGACGACCACGCCGTCCCGGAGAAGGCGATGCTCCCGACCATCAAACCCAACTATGAATCTCGCAGCGGCCTAAATGCATTGAGAACCCTGATGCTATCCGCTGCCTCGGTTTTCTTCGGGCTCGTGCCGTGGGCTGATGGGAACGTTTTTACGGCGTGGTGATTCTACGGTGCGGTGGTTGAGGGCGTGACCAAGGGCCAGAAGGAGAAGGCGGCGGGCAGGGAGCTGCACAAGGAGAAGATGAGGGCGAAGAAGACGCTGAGGAAACAGAGGAAGAACACGGCGCTCCCGGTGAAACATTCGAAAGGGAAAAGCTAGTTCAACATGAAATTGCTTCTCACGCGCCGGGATTTCCTAGTTCTCTAGCAAGAAGTACCTGAAACAAGGGGTCAGCCCAGCTCTTTGGCAACGTCCTTAAGGGTTACGTAATGTCCCTCTGCCATCTCTTTTCGGGCCTCCTCGATCTCCCTTTTCTCTTCCTCGGTGGGCTCTTCCTCGGGCAGGAGCATCGCCCTGAGTCGCAGTATCTCGAGTCTGACGGCGTCCAGCCTGTCGAGAACAATCTTCAACTTCTCCCCGCTGACAGTGATGTCCAAGTTCACCGACTCGGGAGATCAGTGGTTAAACCCTGAATAAGGTTCTTCTCCAGGACTAACGCACGAAGAAGCCGTAGATAATCTTGATTTAGCTATAGGCTTCTATCAGTAGAGTGGCACCCATTTGCATAAGAGATAAATGAAGTAAAGACATATATAGAAAATCTATGGCGTTAGATCCTTCGTTGAAGGGTAGATTCAGGTGGATCTTAAAAAATTATCATAACACTCTAAATAATATGCAAATAACGAAGGAGATGGATTTCATTAAAAGAACGGTAGACAGTTTTAGCGATATAAATATATCACAAAATGATCAGTCAATTTCGACAAGAACTGGTAAAATCCATCAAACTCCACGGATTAGATATTATCCCAATGGCCTTTTGTTTACCAATGTTTACCATCAAATTGAAATGGGTGATATCCTCCTTATCTATAAATACGTTGTAAATGGAACATTAATATACTATAGAGGTGTAATTGTTCAAGTAAAACATACGAATACTAAAAAACATACTTGGCATATTGATAGTAATCAATTTAAATTTTTAGTAAACTGGCCAATTTTTGAAATAGTATTACCGAGATGCAATAGATATTTTTATATTCAGCCACAAATGTTGTCTTGGGCGACATATACATTTGTAGGAAAAAACGCTACAAGATATCCGATCTATTATTCATCTTCACGTATGGCTCAACACAGACGCATGCAAAATTTGCAGATGATGCCTAATCGTGATTTTAGCTTTTCTGTTAAACCACATTTCAACTGGGATTGTAGCGGGAGCTATTTTATGAAATTCATTCAAGGGTTAATCGGGGAGAATCTGCTCAAAAACAATAATGCAAGAGATCTCGTACATAACATCTGCATAATGTCGGGACTTGAGCCAGATCCTCCAGGAGAACCAGATTGGAGAGAGTTTAAAAAAAGTGATGAAGAAACGTTTGGAGTCATCGAATTTACTGTAAAGAGAAATATACAAAGTGAAAATAGTCTGATTAATGAAAAACCATTCTAAAATAAAAGCGAAGTTCGATCTAGCGCGTATCAAACCACTAAAAAGAACAAGTATTTCTAGCGCACATCTATTCAAATGTGTGTGAGTCTAATATGACCTGCGAGACTTAAGATGTCTAACATACCCTGATTATTGTGCTTGTTTTCTGTCGCTGAGTTGCGAGGACGGCGAGCGCAGTGGCCCAGAACTTGTCGTCGTGGGTTCCGTCAGGATGGTTGAACTGGATTCTGCCCGTTTTAGCCAGCTCGTAGCGTTCAGAGTTCAGCTCGTGGTATAAGGCTTCGTCAAAGGGTATGTGCAGTGTCGGGCGTAGATTGACAGGGTTTCCTTCTTGAGTTTTACATCCGTTTGGACAAGTGGTTCTCCAGCTTCCCTCAAGCGTATCGATGTACCCGCTCCATCCGCACCTTGGACACATTGCACTCCTCATCTGCTCCTTCAGGGCAGTGGCCATCTCCTCCTTGCTCTGCTCCGTGAAGTTGACGCCCGTAACGTTATGGAGACCTCCCCTGACCATCTCCTCGACGATCATGTCGCCAACTCCAGTTTTGTCAGCAAAGATCGCCCTCACCATCGTCCAGCCGTCCTGAAGCCTCCTGATGTAGCCGATGACGGCGCCATAGCTGGTCTCAAGGGGAAACTGGTGGCAGTGAACAAGATACAGCTGACCATCGCGCCTGTTCAGGACGGAGACGACGCTGTGATCCGCGTGTTTCCCGAAGTCCACGCCCACGTAGAACTCACCCCTAGTATCTCTAAAGGCATCTAGGTATTCGAGGGAAGAGTCCTGAGCCAGAGCTATCAGGCCAGTCGGCAGCCAGACGTCGAGGTCCTCGACCCACTCGCACAGCATCTCCCTCCTCCACCGAGCCGGGTCCCCGGCGAGCTGCCTCTCGATCAGCCCAACCATCTCCGGGCTAAGGGGACCATCCGGCGAGAGGGCCTCCGTGTAGACCACCTTATGCCTGCTGAAGTTATTGAATGCGGAGTCATGGAACATCTTGTGGAAAACCGAGTCCGAGTTCCAGGGCGTGGATTCAGCAATCAGATACCCGTTCGTCGTGTTCAGGGTGAACAGCACGGCCGTGTACAGGTCCACGTCGTCCCGGATGAAGTTGCACTCCATGATGTAAACCGCCTTCGACGTGTGCCCCCTGATCGTCTCGGGTACTGGCGACTCCGCCAGAATCTGAGATCCATTACGGAACCGGATTACCGTCTTCAGGATATTCTTGCTTCCCACGACCTGATCGAAAAAAGCCCTATCTCGGACCTTCATCCGCTTGAGGTGGTCCCCCAATGCCTTGAAGGCGATGTTCTTAACCTGGTCGAACTTGGGAGCCGTCACCAGGATGAGTGACCCGGGATACCTGAACGCATAATACAGCAGCTTCGCCATGCCGTTGAAGGTCTTCCCCGTCTGCCGGGCCATCACGTTCGTGATGAAGTGTGACTCGTCCCGCAGGAAAGGCCAAACGTAGGGATATGGTTCGTAGCCGAGCCACTCCCTGCAGAACTGGACGGGGTCACGGGGAAGGACCTTCGACTCGGTAGCCGAGCTCCTGAGACTCCCCTGCCTCAGCCTCCCTCTTAACCTCTTCAAGCTCCCGCTCAAGCCGCTCTACGTCCACGTCCCTGACGATGAGATAGCACATCCGCACCGCCCGGATCAGGACGTCCATCGCCCTCAGCCGGGCCGCCTCGTCCATCCCCGGATCCCCCATCAGGCCGTCCAGGCGCCCGAGCTGCCGCTCCAGCCGGCCGACGTACTCCTCCCTCTTCCCCTCCGGGTCGATCCGCACCCGCCGCGCCGTGAGGCAGACCCGAACCCGCGCGGCAGCCTCGCCCGCCCGTCCATCCGCCCCCGCGCCCGCAGCGCCCTCGACACCCGGACGAGCAGCTCCGCGTCCCGCCCCAGCCCCCGCAGGCTCCTCCGCACCTCGACCAGCAGCATCCGCGTCGCCGCGTCCTCCGCCCCAACATCCAACCAAGCCAGCAGCCTCCGGCGCTCAACCTCCGTGAAGAAGTAACGCCTCAACACCGCCACCGAAAACCACTATAAGCACCAGCACATCAACCACCCAGCCAGTCCCTGCACCAGTAGAGATACGCCTTCGTCTCGCCCAGGACGCTCAACACCCGCAGGCTCGCAGCCAGCTCCTCCCTCGAGGCCCCCGCGAGCCACCGCCCAACGGCGTCCCTCCTGGCGTAGGTGGCGAGTCGACCCCCGCTCACCCTCTTGAACAGGTCGGAATCCAGGCGCGCGAGGCCCCCCCTCACCTCCTCCAGCCGCCCCTCGGACAGCTCCCCCAGCCGCCCGAGGTTGTAGGACCCGGAGGCCATCAGGACGGCGTTGAAGCCGATCCGCCGCATCTCATCGATGACCCGAACAACCGAGGCGCGGGGCCTCACGATCTTCACCAGCCTCATGCCCGCCTGCTCGGCGAAGGGATTGTACTGCGCCATCACCGCGACGAGCTCCACGTGCCTCCGTCCCACCAGAGGAAGCGTCTCCCGAACGATCCTCGCGCCCAGCCCCGCGGCCCTGTACTTCGGGTGCAGGATCACCCTCGATATCGTCGTCCAGTCCGCGTTGACCTCCTCCAGCCTCGGGAAGTGCCCGACGATCTCCCTGCGGCCCGAAACTGCGGGCGGAGAGTAACAGTAGGCGATGACGCCGACGAGCTCCTCGAATCTCTCCATGGCGAATATCTTGACGGTTGGGGGCAGTCGGCCTCCCCTGTAGTGGAGGGGGCTGAGGCGTTCGTAATCCTTGCGCGTGCCCTCCCGGATGGTGACGCCCCTGACCGCCGTGCACCCCTTCGCCTCCTCGTTGGCCCTGTACTCGACCCCGATCTCGTCGCCCCAGCCCTTCCGGATCAGCACCGAGGGGTTCAGGTCCTCCTCGAGGTCCGAGTGCGTCGTGGCTACGACGAGAGCCGCCCCACTCCTGCGGGCGAGCTTCTGAATGTTGTAGGCGACGACCCTGGCCGTCGTGCGGTCGAGCGTCGAGCAGAACTCGTCGCAGATCCAGAATCGCCTCCCAGAGTCGATCATCCTGGCGATCCTGTACCTGTAGCGCTGTCCGTCGCTGAGCTCGGGATACCTGAGCAGGAACAAGAAGGCGTCGTTCAGGCCCACCCTGGAAAGGAGGGTCAGAGCATCCTGGAAGGTGCCACCGACCGTGTCGATCAGCGGCTTATCTGGATCGACCTCGACGTCGGCGATGTTTATGGCTTGATCCCCGAGGTCCTCGCCGAGGGCCTTAAGCAGAGCCGATTTGCCCGATCCGCTGTCGCCCGTGATGTATACGACGTCGCCGTCCGCCAGCTTGAGCTCGAAGTCGCGGTACAGGACGTGCTCCTTTTCCCCGTCGACGCCGAGCCCAAAGCTGCGCGCCACCTCGATCGTTCGCTGCGTCAGGGGTGCCCTCGTCTTGAAGCCGATGTCGTAGACGTAGCAACCCCTCTCACTATCGTATCTCCTAGATCTCATCTTGGCGTGGATCACCGGCTTCAGGACCCCCCTCTTCCCCAGACGGCGCCCACGATGGTGCCCACGACGAGCATGATGCCGTTGAAAATGATCTCATTCCAGGCGCCTATTACAAGCATGTGGACGACCTCTAGGGCGATGAGGCCGACGAAGAAGACGATCATGAGCTCGACGATGAGCACGAAGCGGTCCGAAGGGACATCCTCAACATATCGGACCTTGCGATCCACGCCGATGGACGCGATCCTCTTCCTCGTCAGCCTCGCCCTCAGCCAGTCCCCGATCCTACCCAACGCGGTACCTCACCTCTCGGCTGTGCTTCCTGAGCTTGACGCGGCGACCCAGGGCCTGGATCTCCGAGATGATGCCCAACATGTGCTCGCGGGACAGGATCAGGGTGATGTAGCGGACGAGTTCGACGGGGATCCTCGTGGCGCCCCACTCGTTGTGGACCTCCACGATGTCCTTGCCTAGGATGATGAAGCGTCGAACACTGCCGCCGATTCCGAGGAAGACGCCCCAGTCCTTGCAGGCCAGGCAGGGGCTCTCCTCATGCTCCCTCAGGGTGCCCTTCACGTCGCTGGCGTCGTCCCAGCCGACTAGGACGAGGTCGCCCTTCTGCAGCTCCTCGAGCCTGACCTCCTTCATCTAAGCATCCACCCCAGAGAAGCCCCTGAGATGACGCCCAGCGCCCAACCAGCCATGTTCACTGTGTACCAGAGGTCGCGCGCCCACCACCTGTCCACGCCCTTCCATAGGTAGAAGGGGAAGTCGAATCCCGCCTCGTCCTTGGCCCAGCTCGTGCAGATCTCGACCTGCCAGAGGCTGGCCACGACGAGCACGGCGGACAGCACGATTCCGGCGAACGAGAGCAGCAGACCGATCATTGTTTCTCCTCCTCGAGGTCATCGACTTCGAGGTGATCCCACGGCAGCGGCGGAAGTTCCTTCCTCTTCTTTGAGTGGAGGTAGATCGAGTGGGTCGCCAAACCGAGGATGAAGGCGCAGATGGCGCTGACGATGAAGTTGAGGAGGTCGATCAAGCGGTCACTCCCAGGCGCTCCTGAGGTCGCTGAGCTGGCCATCCCGCTGCCTCTGTCTGAGCTCCGCGATGGTAGCGCCTAGGTCCGTGGATGCGGGAGCCAGCTTCGGCTCGTAAGTGCCATCGGGCTTCCTCGCGGCGACGAGTTCGAGCTCGCAGACGTAGCCGCCCCCAGGCGTGTAGTGATGCCTCGCCCGCTGGGTCTGGAACTGCCTCTGGCTGAGCCCGTCCTTGAGGCTCGTCAGCGTGACGATCTGAGGCGGTCTGAAGCCAAGCTGCCCCCTCCCAGGAACCGAGGCTTGGACGATGACTAAGGGATCCTTCCTGTGGGCGAGGACGTTAGCGGCGGCAAAGCCAGCGAAATCGAGGTCCGTGATCGTCTTGTCCACCTCCCTGAGGGTCCTTTTGCCGTAGCTGGCCTGACTCGCCGAGTCGTTGGCGGTAGCGGCCTTCTCGTTTCGGACGAATCGCAGCTTGTCAACGAGAAATCCGCCCGTGCCGAGGTTGCCCGACGCCCTGTACGCCCTGATCTGGATACGGTCGACGACGTTGCCAGGGTTCCCAGTCACCGTCATATCCGCGATGACGACTACTATCTCACCCCACGTCGCCGCCGGAGGCGGGGTGATCCCCGATCTCGTCCTGTGGTCCCAGGTCCAGATCCAGTCCCCCTTCTGGAGGGAGACCTCGAGGTTCTCAGGACTGAGGCCAGCCCCGTACTTGATCCAGAACCTGACCTGGTCGACGCCCGCGATGTCGACCTCGGAGAAGGCGTAATTCATCCTGTACTGGCTTCCGCAGTTCGTAGTGTTGAAGTGGATGCTGGCGGTCCCGGATTTCTTGTCGCCGGTGTCGGACAGCGGATAACCGGAGTCCGTCGGGTCGGGGCTGCTCCAGGACTCGGCGCTCTCCGTCCAGGCGTCCTCGTCCCTGGGCGTAGTCTCCTCCTCGAAGATGATTACCTTGACGTCGTTCGCCAGCCGGGGATCTCCCTTGATCGTCTCCTTCACCGAGATGTCGAGGATATTCGCGGGATTCCCGTCGGAGCCGTCGCTCGCGACCAACGGGCAGCTGAACGCGCCATACTTCCTGAACCGGAGGGTGCCCCCGGGGTCGACGTAGAAGTTGGCACCGTTCTCGCCGGACGCGAAGGACGCGGACTCTGCCAGCTTCTGCAGTAGACTCCACACCGTTTCATCCCTGAAGAAGTTCGTCAGGGTGCGGTTCGTGGTGTCGATGTCACTTTCGATCTCCGGGGCCGATGCGCTGCAGATGTCACCGACGATGGTGTTGATCTGCGTGGCGGAGGCGTACTCCTGGGTGAAAGTGCGTTCATGGAAGATCTCGCCAAGGTCTTCACCGATCAGGTCGATCTTCGGGTCGTCGGGCTCGCCAGAGGACTGGCGGTCCATGACCCTCCCCGTGATGATCTTGTGGACTAGGCTCTCCGAGGCGGCTGCGAGGTAAATCATGATGATGTTCCCGGCGCCTGCCCTAGCTGCGCCGCTGGAGGGTTCCTCGAGGAGGAGGGTGTCCCTGATCTCGTCGGCGGTCAGGGCTCGGATGTACACCCGCAGCTCATCCACGTAGACGGATGAGAAGCTGGTGTACCCCGACTCGTTGTGCAGGCATCCCCACGTGAGGTCCCAGGCGTCGAGAGCGATTGCGCCGAGGGCTCCCGAGGCTCCGCCGTCGTATTCGCCGTCGATGTACAACTCTAGTTTGTCTGACCCTGGGTTGATTATCCCGGTGACGAGGTGCCATAAATTTTCGGCGATGGTCTTGGCGCTCGTGTACTGGCGAACGTTCGCCGCGTCGTCTTTCACATAGAGGCGGATCTTGTCGCCACTGAAGTTGAACTGGACGCGATTCCAGTCGGCGCCGACGGCCTTCCCGAAGCCGCAGATCACGCCTGTCGCGCTCGGCGCCGCCTTCACCCAGAAGCTGATGGTCAGAGCACCCGTGGCGGCGATTGTGGTCGTTAAGCCCGTTTCGAGCCGGTCGCCCGTGGCGGCGTTGAAGTAGAGGCCCCCGAGATGCCTGCCCGTAGTCCAAGTGGCGTTCACGATTGTTGCGTGGCCCCTGTTGGGGCTGAGGTCGTACGCCCTGGATCCGAGGCCCTCGTCGAGGCTGTAGCGCCTGGCCATAACGCCTGTTAGGGGATCATTCAGCATGATGAGGCGGAAGCCGCTAACGCCCCTCGTTGTCTGTAGATCGACATCAACCTCTTCAACTTCCTTCGGTATCAAAGGCGGATTGCTGATGATGACGGCGTAGTCATAGTCGATGTACGCCGTCCCGGATCCCGTGTTGCATTTGGCATACAGTTTGACGAACTTGACCGTCTTATCGGCGGTAAGGGCTAAGGTTTTCACATCGAAGCTCGCTTGGGCGTCTATCCAACCGGAGTCGGTCGTGGCCGCGTCCGTGTACTCGACGAGGACCCTGTACTGGGGCGTCGTGCCCCTTCCCCTGAGGCGGACCCTTATGATTGGGTAAGAGTTCGTGGAGAGGCCCTTGGTGCTGATGTCCTTCAGGTAGCCACAACCGGATGGCGTCCCCCCCTCGGTGACGGCCATCGTCGCGTAGTCGCCACTCACGTCGCCCGCGTTGGCGAAGCTCTGGACGGCGGCGGACTGGAAGAGGCTCCAGCTGCTTCGGAAGCAGTCGTCGAGCCATCCGGGCGACTCGTATATCTCGACGTGGCACTGTGCCCATTCGGGCGTTGGCATCATCCGCCCCTCCTGATCCTCTGAGACAAGCGGTCTCCCAGATGCCCGAGCCAGTCGTCCACGTCGATGCCGTCCCTCGGCTGCCGCTCGAAGGTGACGAAGATGGGCCCGTAGTGTTCGACGTGGGTCGTGGGCGCGTAGTCGCTCCGCCTGATCGAGTACAAGCTCGTGGTCTCGACCGTCCTCTCGACCTCCACCCTCTCTCTCGGGACGACGGACTCGCCCTTGTGGAGGAGGTAGACGCCGGTCTCGGGGATGGACCCACCGGCCTGCATGCTGCGAATCCGATTGTAGATCAGGGCTCCCGCGACGATCGCGAGTGGAATCAGCCACCAGTTCCCCGTCAGCGTCGCGAGTATGGCCTGGGCCGCCGACGCCGCGGCGGTCGAGTCCCTCAGGAGCCTCATCAGGTGCGTGAGGCTGCTCACGACCTGCAGCATGTTCAGGAAGGCGTACATGGCCGCCATCGGATTTAGGGTCGCGATCGCTCTCTGCGCCTGCTCGACCGCGAGGCGTGTGGCGTTCAGGGTGCGTGTGCCGGCCATCAACATCGGCAGAGCCCTGCTGCTCGTGGTCCTCGTCGCGTCGATGGCGGCGGACGCCTGATCCGCCCCCTCCTTCGCCTCCTTGGCGGCGAGGGCGGCTTCGCCGAGGCCGGAGACCGAGACCTCGTACTCGATCTCGAACTTTTCGGCCATCACACGCCCTCCGCGGTCTTATCCACGATTTCCCTAGCGAGCCCTGCCCTCCCTGCGAGGATGGCCTGGAGGAGGAAGGGCCGGGTGGGCATCCTGCTCGTCCCGTCGTGGACGAGTTGGGCGTAGTCGACCTCCCTCCCGGTCCGTGGATTGATGAATCCTCCGCCCCCGGCCACCAGCGCCGTTTTGAATGGCTCCCACCTCTCGGCTCTAATCGACAATGTGAGAGCCCCCGTGTCTATGGGGCACAGCGACTTGGCCTCTTCCACAATGGTGCTACACCCGAGGGCCATCGTCGCGGCCTCGCTGATCTTCTGAACTAGCAATTCGAATTCGGTGCCGAGGCCATCGATCCCGACCCTCTTAGTCACCCTCAACTCCTCATCCTCCCAAGGCGGCGCAGTTCATCCTCCATGCGCCTATGTTCCTTACCCTGCTCTTCTCCTATTGTCTCCAAGTAGATCGCGAGCTTCTCCACGAATCTGGCCGGCTGCCGCCGCAGCTCGTCGAGCGTCCACCCCATCTGAGCGCAGAGGACGACGTCGTCGAGCAGCGGCTCGGCCTTCCCGCGCTTCACCGCCGCCACTATTTTTTTCTCTCTTCGACGCTCACGCCGTTGATCCTCTGTGTGTACCCGATCATGGCCTCGACCAGCTCGGGCGGCTCGATGGCGTGGATCGTCTCGACGCTGATGGGTAGCGGCTGCCCCTCCTCCCCCTTCAGGTCCCAGTCGACGAGGGTCTGCACGAGCATCACGTCGTTCAGGGTCCATGGGTCGATGTCGGGGGTCAGCCCGCCCGAGGGGTCGCGCTCCCACCTAGTCGCCCTCCTCAGGGCCTCCTGCTTCATGCCGTACGTCCACGTCCTGAAGGCCAAGCGGTGCCCCATGATCTCCGTCTCGTGTCGCGTGGCGTGGCCTCCTCAGAATCCGTGGGTGAGGTTCCTGCCTTCGAACTCGACGCGGCAGGCGATGAGGTCCTCGGGCTTGAGCACGGGCTCGACGAGCTTCATCCGGCCCTTGTTGAGCTTGATCCACCGGCCGTCTGGCAGCATCAGCTTGAGATAGAGCTCCGTCTGGTCGATGAGGTAGCTCAGGTACTGGTCGTCCTCCAAGTTCATGGTCAGCCTCGCGGATGACAGCTGCTCCATCTCCTCGAGGCTGCTGAGCTGCTTGGAGCCCGTGCTGTTGAACATGAAGTTGGGCTTCAGCTGGTTGTCGATGCGGAACTCCCAGTCAGTGACGTCCGGCACCGTCGACCAGTCAGCGTCGTTTGTGCTGATCTGCACGTACGAGTCCTTCCACTCCCAGGTCGTGCCCGGGGAGGCGCCGTAGCTGTGGATTGTCGACGTCTTCGTGTCGAACAGCTTCCCGACGAGCTCCGCCGACCACGCGATCGGCTCACCGACACTGGAACGGACCGACATCGAGTCCATCTTCAGGCCCGTCCAGTAGAGGTAGAGCTGATTCGAGGCGTCGCGGTAGATCTTCGACTCGCCGAAGAAGTTCTCACCCGTCAGCATGCGCGTCTGCCAGTACTGCGCTAGCTGCCCCTGGAGCCACGAGATCCTGAGCCCGACGTTCTCCCTCCGCGTCAGGAGGGCGAGGGGCGCACCGTACGGCGACGTGTCCCTGAGCACGAAGACCCTGTTCAGCTCGGGGTCGTAATGCGGCGTCATCTCGGTGACGTAACCGATCCTGTACAGCGTCGTGGGAGTGCCACCTGGGCTGCCGCCGTAGCTCGCCTCGTCGTAGTTCTTGTATCCGAACTCGATCTGGTCCTTGCCCTTGTATCTAACCACCATCACAAATCACCTCTAAACGTAATACATGACCTGGACGCGCAGCTGGCTCCGGTAAAGCCTCGGATGCACGTCCACCTCATCGAGGTCCCTCCAGCTCGAGACCTCGACAAACTCGAGGTCGCCGCCGGGCGCGCTGCACTTCGAGTGCAGGATCCGGTCCGCCTCCTTGAGCATCCGCCACCTCCTCTCGGCGTCGCCGCCGCTCCACACGTCAACGGCGTACACGGCGTCGAACCTGCGCTGGGCCGTCGAGGGGTCGCCGCTGAATCCGATGGGGCGGGGCTGAGTAAGCACCTGGCTGACCACGACCTGGGGCGCATCGACCGCCGGATCGTACCAGTCGGCGCCGAACCTGGGGGTGAAGTCCAGGCTCCAGCCGTCCCTGAGCAGCTCCATGAGGATCACCTTTGTGTCGGTCACCCCTTCTTCCTCTCCGCCTCGACCTGGAGGCACGCGCTCGTCTTGACCAGTCCCGTGATGCGGTAACGGTGGCCCTCGAACTCGACCTCACAGTCGTTCTCGCGCACAGCCGCCCACGGGACGACGAAGAGCCTCATCGATGCCGACTTGATGGGACCGGCGGCCGTCGGGAGCTCTCGACTCCGTTCCTCGACGAAGGCCTTCTCGACGTAGCTCGACTCGGAGTAGATCGGGTTCCCGTAGTCGTCCTCCCCGGTCTGAGCCAACGCGACGATGTAGACGTTCCTGCCCCTAGTCTCCACCAGGTCCCTGAACAGCCGTGCCTGCCTGGATGGGGGAGCCGCCTTGAACCCAGCGCCGAACTGACCATACTGGAAGCTCATGTCCGTCACGTCACGATGTTGTGGGCGACCTCGGAGTTCGTTCCCTCGTTCAGGATGTAGTCGACGCACGAGCCGACGTACTGGGTGCACTGGTTCCCGAGCACCAAGGTCCTGTCGGCCGACGCGGTAATGTGGATGCAGTAATTGTCGCAGTCGTCCAGGCGGTTCCCCTCGACGACGCAGCGGTCCCCCAAAACGGCTATGCCACTGTAGGTCTCCGTGTCGCCCTGGTCCGCCCCCACTATCACGTTTCCCGTGATCGAGCTGTCCCTCCCGAGCTGTCCGATCTTTACGCCGTGCTTCCCTACCTTCCGGACGGTGTTGCCCGTGATGGAGACGTACGCGCCGTTCTCGAGGTGGATCCCATCGCCGGCGCAGAGCTCCACGAGGTTACCCGAGATTACGCCCACGGAGCATGCCTGCTCGATGTGGATCCCCTCGTTGGTCATGTCGCTGACATCATCGGCGCCTGTGATGAGGTTCCCCGAGATGACGAACCTGTCGAGGCCGTAGACCTCGATCCCGTCGAACCTGCTGTTCTGGAGGGTGTTGCCCACGATGCTGATCTGGGCGCCGCCCTGGGCCGAGATGCCCTGATGGTTGTTGTGGCAGTGGTTCCCAACGACCAGCACAGACCCGATGGGGTTGGTGCCGTAGCCCACCTGGATCCCGTTCCAGTTCACCTGATCGAAACAGTGGTTTCCCTCGACTAGGATGCGGTCGCAGGCGGGCTCGACGTTGATGCCGTCGTACAGGTTGTCCCAGCAGTGGTTGTCGGCGATCCTGTGGCCCGATCCCCCGACGCAGACGCCGTGGGCGGCGGCTGACTTGATCCAGCAGTCCCGCACGACGCAATGCTCGGTCGTCGCCGAGAGGCGTATTCCATCGCCCTGATGCTCGCCTGGGTAGTACCCCTCCCTGCCGAACTCCTGGCCTATCCTGTTCCCGTCTATGTGGAGACCCTGGATGACGATCCTCTTCGACGCGTCAGTCACGTAGACGGCGCTGTGGCAGGTGAAGACGCGGCCGTTGTTCGAGGCCTGGTACGTGTGCGTGAGCGCGTCCTCCATGCACAGCGTATTCCCTTCGATCGCCTCGATCACGTTGACCTCGAAGGCGACGTTGTCCCGGACGCATACGTGCTGGCCGACCTGGAAGCTGCCTCCGTTCGTGACGACGACGTTCTTCTGGCCCGATGCGGCGTCGGTGGACATGGGCTCCTGGACCTTGTCGGCCACCTTAAGCCGAGTCCCCTTCCCCATCCCCCTGATGGTGAGGCCCTCACGCCCGTCGACGACGATCGCCTTGGAGAGGAGGTATTCGCCGTCCTTCACGAGGATCTCGCCAGCGTCCGAGTATGGGAGGGCGTCTATCGCATCCTGGATCGACGTGTAGTCGCCCTTTCCATCGACGTCCACGATGAGCGTCGTCGCCTTTCCGGCGTAGTTGTCCGCGAGGTCGTTCCAGTCCTCGAAGTCGATCTCGCTCGGCGGGTAGGGCTTAGGGAGCGGCACCTCACACCCTCCTCAGGCTGCGCCTGTACATCCCCTCGATCTCCCTGATCTCAGCGTCCCACGCCGAGTGAATGTCGCCGGTCGACTCGCTGTACTCGCCGATCGCGAAGCTGGACGGATCCCGCGCCCTTATCGTCCGGGCGGTCAGCAGCACGCTCAGCTTCCGGATCAGCGTGTCCGACGGGCTCTGTGCGCCCAGCTTCCTGTCGATCTGGGCTTCGCTCATGCCGATGATCGACTCGACCTCGGTGTTGGACAGCCCCGTGTTGACGACGAGCCGCACGTCGGACGGCGAACAGTACGTCATACACGGATATCCGAGGGGGTGGAGCCATTTAGCCAATTTTCATGGAAAGACAGCACGAAAAAAACGATACGAATATCGAGCGGTGAGACGCTCCGACGTTCAATGTTACTGGGCGAGTCGGTCTTCAGCCCTCAACTTCTCCGTCTATCGCCCTGAAAACGGGTGGAGGAAGGTCGAAGGCCAGCATGATCTCAAGGACCACAACAAGAGAGGTCATGATGAACTTGTCCTGAAGGGGGAATTCCGTCGCGAACCACAGCCAAAACAAGAAGAAGCCCGCTAGGAACGGGACGATCGCATTATTGGTCTCGAAGTTGGAGCCTCGGCCCCCTTTGTACGTCATCGGCAACTTGACCCTCAGCCAAGTCCGTTATGAATTTTCTCGACCGATGAACTGTATCATTTCATGCTTTTCACAAGAACGTTTTCGAGGGTTCGTGAGAAATAGAGAGGAGTAATCTGGATCATGACCATCTGTGATTGACTCACTTCTATGAACTTGGCTCCAAAATCTGCGGTTCGCATTTCATGGGATGGATGGGTAGGTAAGCTAAAATATAGCCGGAATCTCTCACCTCGCTGGAATCGAAGGTAGCTGGGCATGTCTTTGGCCGAAGAGCGGAAGGGCAGGGGGGTGGTGGCGACCCTCTCTGTCATCTCGGCCCTCGTAGGCGTTAGAGACAACCTGCGCAGCGTCGTGTGGCAGCCATACGCGCTCAGCCTCGGCCTAGACATGCAGGGCATTGGCGGGCTGGAGAGCTCCATGGATTTCTCAAGGCTGCTCGTGGAACCCGCCTTCGGCAGCATCTCCGACCTGTTCGGGAGGAAGCGGCTGCTTGCGTTGCGGGAAATCCTCGCACTCGGAGCCGGACTACTCTTCCTGTTCGCCCGGAGCTGGCACCTCCTGTTCATGGGCATCCTCTTCACAGGGCTCTCCATGTCGCTCCTGTCCGTCTGGAACGCCGTGATCGCGGAGTCCTCGGAGCCCAGCCGCCTCGGCTTCGTGTACAGCATCGTCGGCACGTGCTACACGGGGGCGGGCTTCGTCGGAACCCTTGGGGCAGGATACATCGCCGACACGTTCGGGTTCTCGTGGGTGTACATCGCGGCGACCGGCCTGGCGGCCATTTCGCTGATGCTCGTGGCGGGCAGGCTTCCCGAGACGAGGGACGGCGTGAGCGCGAAGCTGACCTTGACCAGGACGGTTGGCGCGCTCACGGGCGTGCTTCATCCGCCGCGCTACATCTGGGGGTTCTATCTGGTGATGTCTCTCGACCTCTTCGCGTTCGGCATGGGCGTCAGGCTGCTGAATGGGATGTTGACGAAGAGCTACGGCTACGCGACTTACCAGCTCGGCCTCCTCGCCGCGGCCATGATGGGCGGCATGGCCATTGCGCAGGCGCCACTCGGCAGGTTCGTGGACAAGATCGGCTACGCCAAGTATCTGGCGTCGTCACAGTTCACCGCGTCCATCACACTCATCATGCTGCTCTTCTCGAAGAGTTTCGCCATGGTTTTCGTAGCCCTGTTCATCCTCGGGTTGGCGAACGCGCTGTGGATGCCCGCCGAACAGGCCTGGATCGCGAAGAACGTGGACCCCTCCGAGAGGGCGCAGGCCATCGCGCGCTTCTCCACCTTCAGGGGGTTGATGTCCTTCCCGGCGCCGTTCGTCGGCGGAATACTCTTCGATCTCTACGGCTTCGACGTGCCGATAGCGATGAACTTGATCATCGCCTTCGTCGACGGCATCATAATACTCCTGGTGGTGAAGGACAACGCCCTGCAGGAAAGGCGACGTTTGATGTGAATATGCTATCGCGTAAAAACGGATTTCCAGATCACTTTTTAGTTTTTCGAGTGGATAGATAGCTAAAATAGTGCGTTGTTCTTCGTTCAATTTGATGTTGGTGGCTGATCCTTGGAGTTCTACGAAGTCGTGAGGACGAGGAGGAGCATTCGATCCTTCAGGCCCGACCTCGTACGTGAAGATGCGTTGAATAGAGTGCTGGAGGCGGTCAGGATTGCGCCTTCCGGAAGCAACCGCCAGCCGTGGAAGTTCATTCTCGTGAGGAACGATGGGCTGAAACGGCGGCTGGCGAAGGCGTGCGGCAACCAGATGTTCATCGCGGAGGCCCCGATCGTCGTCGTGGCGTGTGGGAGCGACATCCACTACAACAGGGGAGGCTACATGGGGGACATGAGCATGCTCGTCGACATGTCCATCGCCGTCACCCACCTCATCCTCGCGGCGCGAGCAGAAGGCCTCGGCACGTGCTGGATCGGATCCTTCGACAACAAGGCTGTCAAGGGAATACTCGAAATACCCGATGACGTGAACGTCGTCGCCGTCACACCTCTGGGATATCCTATGCAGGGTTTCTCCGAGCCAGGAACGAGAAAAACCCTGACCGAGATAATATCAAATGACAGGTTCTAATGGAATACATTCCAAATCGGGTGTCCTGGCTTTCAGGTATCTTTTCATATCGAGCCATCTAAACAGAACGCCTTAAATGTAAATTTCAATTATTGCCGGCCATGGAAAATATGAAAGCGATTAGATGCTGGAAGACGGAAAACCCCCTTTACACAAAGTACCATGACGAAGAGTGGGGGACGCCTGTTCATGACGACCAGACCCTGTTCGAGTTCCTCGTTTTAGAAGGTTTCCAAGCGGGCCTGACTTGGGAACTCATCCTCAGGCGGAGAGATGCCATGAAGAAGGCCTTCGACGGATTCGACCCCGAAAAGGTGTCGGAGTACACGGATGCGGATGTGGATCGCCTCATGAACATTCCCGAGGTTATCCGAAACAGGGCGAAGATTCTTTCAGCAATCAACAACGCCAGGAAATTTAAGGAGGTCCAGGATGAGTTCGGCTCCTTTGACGCCTACATCTGGCGGTTCGTGGGAGGCAGGGCCACCGACCACCGTCTGAGGGATTTCTCCAACATGCCCTCAGAGTCTGAGGAGTCGATGGCAATGAGCCGGGACCTGAAGAAGAGGGGATTCACCTTCGTTGGGCCCACCATCTGTTACGCCTTCATGCAGGCGGTGGGGATTGTGAACGACCACCTCGTCCACTGCTTCCGCTACAAAGAAATCAATGAGATGAAATAGATAAAAATTGATCATCCTTTTTCGGGGCTTTATTTGGCAATCCACTCTTTGGAATGGCACATCCTTTCCATGTCATTGCCTTTTTTATTTCTTCTATCTGAGATCCGATAAAACTTGGATCGTCCCATTTTACCCCCCTCATCTAAAACCCCCATCCGGCATAGACAATAAGCCATCTTTCTAGCCAGAGAGAGTCTCACGTTCGAGGCGTGTGCAATGTCCTTCGATGTGAAGGTCCCCGGCAGAGTTTCCGGAAGAAGGGACAGGTAATCCCCCGGTTTCTCAAATAGCACTTGGTCCACCATGTCGATTAGTTTCCTGTCCTGCATGCTCCAGCGCCTTCGCCTCCAGCTCCCTAGGCCGTCGTTGACGAGTATATCCTCCGAGTGCACGAGGAGAGCCTCGAGTGAGAGCCTGGGATTAGCCGGTAAGTTGGGAATGTAGACCAGCTCGTTGAAGACCTCCTCGACACGCCCCCTCTTCGGCGAGAGCCGCCTCGAAACCTTGTCGCCATCGAGCCTTACAATCCATTTCCGCTCGGATATGGGGTAAACGAGGCGAACACCGTGGGCCTTCAGAAGCTGCGCGAGTTTATCCCTGATCACGGAGAAGTTGCCCGTCTGAATTTCGATAACGAGGTCTCCGCGGACGATGTCGACGATGAAGCCATCGACGTCGACCTCGAGGCGATCGCCAGGCTGACGATACCACTCCTTCAGCTGGTTGTGGAGGGATTGCTCTGGCACACCTAACAGTACGATGAACGGTGTATATACGGAGGACCTCGGCGGGTCTTCGAAAACGATATTGGAATCGATAGTGCTTTGGATAAGAGAACAAAAAAAGATAATGTTCGAATGATGAAATCTTTCATTCTCTCATCGTTGTTCCTTTTTGAGCCATCATCGGAGGTCTGGTGGCGTATGATTTTTATTATTGCAGTGTCCGTATGGGAGAGAATATGGAACAGTGGTTCTGATTTGAGGCTCAGATACATCGTTTTGATGTTCGCCTTCATCCTGACGCAGGTAATTTTAGCTAACTCCATCGGGTTTACGGGGGCGAAGTCGCTGGAAGACCCAGCCACCGTCATGGTGGGCGTGCGTCTCGTTAACATCGAAAAGGTGGATCTGGCCTCGAACAGCTACAGGCTCGATTTCTACATCTGGTTCATCTTCAACGCGTCGGAGATCCGCCTAGCGGACGTGAGGGACTTCGAATTCATCAATGGTGCGCCGTCGATGTACGAGATCTACGCGAACGAGACGGATGGGTTCCTCGAGTACAGGGCCAAGGGCGACTTCGTGAAGACGTTCGACTGCTCCAGATACCCGTTCGACTCCCATAGGCTCGCCGTGGAGGTCGAGCACAAGAACATGAACACCTCCTACCTCGTCTACACGCCGGACCCGGACTCTAGCGTCGACGGCGGAGTGAATGTGGTAGGCTTCGATCTCAAAGGTTTCGAGACCAGCGTCGTCGAGCACGCCTTCAGCGGCACGGTGTTCTCCAAGTTCGTCTTCGACGTTACCGCGAGCCGTCCCGTGATGTCCTCCTTCATCAAGAGCGTCCTTCCCATATCGATCATAACGTCCATCTCCCTCCTCGCCTTCTTCATCCCGCCCCAGCGTTTCACGGAGCGGATAAGCATCGGGGTCACGACGTTACTCTCGGCGACGGCCTTCCACCTGTCCCTCATCAGCGGGCTCCCTCCGACCGGCTACCTCACCCTGGCGGACAGGATCATGATCGCCGTCTACGCCGTCTTCCTATTCAACCTGGCCACGTCGGTGTACCTCATGAAGCTCGTCGAGGCAAAGAAGGCCGAGGAGGCGGCGAGATTCGACGATCGAGCGGAGATGATACTGGTCGTGCTGATCATCGCGCTGGTCGCCGTACAGTTCTTCTTCTAGATACACATACCCCGTTGTTGATAGGAGCGCGCTCCCAGGAAAGTGGCTGCCAAGCCATTCACATCATTTGTATGAATCAAGACCGATTATGCCGACTCGATCGGCGCTATAATTACATATCGATCATGCGACAACGAACTTGAGTGATTGATTTGACGGATATCCTCATCAGAAACGGCTTCATCGCGACGATGGACGCGGCGCATACCGTATTCCCGAGGGGGAGCCTGTACATCTCCGACGAACGGATCGAGGGCGTAGGCAAGGAAGTCGCCGCCCCCAGAAGCCCCGAGTACGTCATCGACGCCGAGAACAAGGTCGTGCTCCCCGGCTTCGTGAACGCCCACGCGCACCTCCAGCAGTACTTCCGGGGGGTGTACGAGCTCATCGGCGACTTCTACGAGGTCAACCTGCCGCTCGAGGGGTACAGGCGCCCGGAGGACATGGAGTATCTGGGCCTCGCCTCGTGCGCCGAGCTGATATACGGCGGCTCGACGACGTCGACGGTCATTTACACGTACCCAGACGGGTTCGCTAGGGCCGTCGAGGCGGCCGGGAACAGGGTCATCCTCGGCGCGGACATCGAGGAGGTCGACCTGAACAAGCTCAGGGGCGGCGTCTACGAGTACCTGCCCGAGAAGGGGAAGGCGGCATTCGAGCGGGCCATGGACCTGTACAGGAACTGGCACGGGAGGGCAGACGGGCGCATCACGGCCATCATGGCCCCGAAGGCCGCGGACCTCGCGCTGCCCGAAACGTACCTCAGGTGCAAGGAGGCGGCGGAGAAGTACGGGCTGAACATCAGCACTCACCTCTCCCAGAGCTGGCGCGAGGTCACGCAGGTGAAGAGGAAGTACGGGAAGACGCCTCCGGAGCACCTCCGCGACCTCGGCCTCCTGGACGAGCGGCTACGCGGCGCCCACTGCACCTACGCGACCGAGAGGGACACGATGCTGATCAGGGATTCGGGCATGGTCATCATGCACTGCCGGGCGGTGACCAATCCACTGGTTCGGTGGATGGATCTCGGCATCCCCGTCGGGCTCGGGACGGACGATTACCACCACGACGTGCTACAGCTCCTGAGGGAGATCCTCTGGGGCGCCTTGGCCAGGGCGAAGGCCGCTGGGGGAGCAGAGGAGATGCTGGCCAGCAGCCGCAGGACCGCGCGGCCGACCTTCTACGAGCTCCTCGAGCTGGCCACGAGGCGCGGGGCGGAGGCGATGGGCGTCGGCAGTGAGGTCGGATCCATCGAACCGGGGAAGAGGGCGGACATCATCACGGTGAGCATGCTGAACCCATTCCTGACGCCCACGAAGGACCCGTTGACCAGCGTCGTGCTCTACGGCTCGTCTTCAGATATCGACACGGTCATCGTCGACGGCAAATTCCTGAAGCGGGGAGGCGCGCTCACGACCATCGACCCCCGAGAGGTGCTGCCCGTCGCCCAGAAGAGGGTGGACGAGATCATTAACAGGTTCTTCGAAGACCATCCCGACCAGAGAAGGGCATGGGAAGAGAAGGCTCTCCGAGGAAAATGAGTGCCATTTCACCTTTTTCCCCGATCGAATATGACCATCTCACTGAGCCAGAATCGGTACGCTATTCCTGGACCTTTTCCGGCTCCTTGATCAGGAGTACGCTCACGGCGAGGGCCAGGGCGAGGGCGCCGGACATGATCAGCCACGGGTACGCGGGGTTCAGGCTGTAGACGAAGCCGCTGGCGAGGGACCCTATGCTCATGGGGATGAACACGAGGAAGCCGCTCGCGTACCCGCCGCCGCTCACCCCCAGCCCGACCCCCTGCCCCACCGCGGCCATGACCCTCCCGCGCATCTGCCTCGGTATGACGTCGGCGAGGTAGACCGACGACGCGATCCAGGCGAAGGCGCTGGCCACTACAAGCGTGAGGTATATCGCGGCGACCTGCGCGAAGGAGGACGCCGTGACGAACAGGGCCATCGACGGGACGGAGATGGCGATGCCGATGATCAGGCACCTCTTCGGCCCGATCCTGTCCACGAGGCTGCCGATCACGAAACTCATCACCGTCCTCACGGCCCCCGCCATCAGTAGGATCACCCCCCAGTCGTACGGGGTCAGCCCCACGACCTCGTTAGCGAACACGATCCAGAAGGGCATGACGAAGTTACCCATCAGGGCGATCAGTATAATGATGACCGCGTAGCCCCTGAGGTTGGCGAAGACCCACCGCATGGAGCCGAACACGTCGACATAGGATTCCCTGAAGATCTTGAACACGTTGCGGCCTACGCCCTCCTTGCTCGATATGGTCTCCCTCAGGTAGCGGAGCCTCATGAAGGCGACGACCATGCCTATGCCGAATGCCAAGGTGTACCCGAGACGCATCGCCGGCTGGAGCGTCAAGACGGCTATGAGGTAGCCTCCAAAGTAGGGCGTGACGATACGGACGGCCTCTGGCACCCCGACGGTGAGTGCGTACACCTTGCCCCGGGCGCCGATGGGAATGGAGTCTGCCATGATCGCGTTGATCGCCGGCATGTAGAACAGGACGATCTGCTGATAGGCGAACGCGATCGCAAGCCACTCCCAGCTGGGAGATATGGCGAAGACCACGAAGCTCGAGGTGTAGAGCAGCGTCGAGAGCCCGACGAGCTTCGCCCTCCCCGCCTTGTCGGCGATGTAGCCGCCGATGGGGTAGAGCACGCTGGCGGCGAGGCTTCCAACGGAGTTGATGATCCCGACGATCGGGGGGCTGCCGCCGAGGGAGAGGATGTACAGGGAGAAGTACGCCATCACGATCGAGTCCGAAACGCTCCACAGGATGCTGCTGACGGTGAGAACGAGGACGTTGCCCCTCATCAGTTGCCTCAGAGAACTGACCTGCACCACTCCCAAGATGCACCCGTCTGAGATCGATCAGAGCCGATGGAACTACATTTAAACATTCTCTCACACATGAGTTCAACAACGCTCAGAATCTGAACGTCGAACTCGAACTGCATTTCAATTATCGAAATATTTTTTGATGATTTCGTATAAATATTGAAAATCGGTGCTGTCAAAAATATTACGCTGATGCTGTCACTGGTGATCTTTGCGCCGTTATTTGCCCTGATGTTACCCCGCTGAGCTGATGCTCGAATTCAACATCTTCATGGCCCCGATGCTTATGACTCTAGTGCCATCCGCGATATCCGCGGGCGTAGGAGCCGAAAATAGCTCCATGGGAAAGGGAGTGACTAAGAAACCTGATTGACTGCTTTAACGAGCGTTTAGAGATCCAATTTTTGTCGAATCGATCGATCACGACCTCGCGGTTCACGGCAGGTACTTCTTTGGGAACTTGGCCACCACGGTGTACTTCGGGTCCACCACGTTCCCGACGCGGCACCTGCCGACCTGGGAGAGGAGCTGGAAGCCCTCCCACCTGTCGAAGCCGTAGTCGGTGACCAGCCAGTTGAGCAGCTCGACGTGCGCGATCTTGAACGCCTCCATGAGGGGCCGCGAGCTCCCCGCGGTCATGATCCACTCGTCGTCATCGAGCCGCGGCCACTCGATAGCCTTGCCCCTGACCACATCGAAGCGCAGCCTGACCTCGGCCGTGGTTTCGAGGGCGACCCCGCAGAGCTCCCCGTCTCCCTGGGCCGCGTGGATGTCACCCAGCGCGAGGTAGCCGCCACGGGCGAATACGGGAAAGTGCAGGGTCGTTCCCTCCCTCGTCTCGACGCAGTCCATGTTTCCGCCGTACTCGCCCGGCGTCAGGGCCGTCTCGACCCTGCCGAACCGCGGGGCGACGCCGATGGACCCAATGAAGGGGTGGAGAGGGATCTCGACCCGCTTCAAACGGCTTCCTGGCATCTCGAGGGTCCCGACGTTCCGCTTCAGGTCGAGCCCCCACTCGTAGTTCCTCTCCTCGAGCGGCGCATTCAGCAGCAACCGCCTGTCGGGGGCCTCCTCCGTCAGGCAGCCGAAGTTGGCCCCCCAGGCTGACCACGCCGTCGGCCTGTTCAGGGTTATCCCCTCGATCTTCACGAGCAGGGTGTCGCCGGGCTCTGCGCCGTCGACGAAGAACGGGCCGATGAGCGGGTTAGAGGGGCTGAGGACGGTTCTGGGGTCCTTCTGCCTCAACTCGTCTGGGATCGGCTTCCCCCTCACGTCGTTGCCGCCGGCGTCCACGGTGGTCGCGACGACCACGTCGCCCGGCTTGACATGATGGGCGGGCTCGTTCGGGCCGTAGGTGAAGTAATACTTCGAGGGCTTGAAACGATGCTCCATGATGGTGACCTCTTCACAATCCATGTGTCGTTCAAATAATTAACACTGACACTGTCGAGCGGCCCATGCGCGCTCCACCGATAACGTCGAGCTGGACATAATTCGATCTAAAAAAAGTCGAATTGAGGTGAAAGGGGCTGATCGAAGTTTAAACGTTGACTTGGATCTGGTCTCCCTCCACCTTCACCTGGTATGCGGGCTCCGGCTCCTTCGCGGGCCCCTTCACCAGGCCCCCGGTCTTCACGTCGAACGTCGAGCCGTGGCACCGGCACCGGAGCTGATCTCCGTTGAGCGTACCCTCGTTGAGCTTGCACCCCCTGTGGGTGCACTTGTTCCCCATCGCGTAGTACTTGCCACCCACGTTGGCGAGCAGGATCATTTTTCCTCCCGACTCGACGCCGATCATCTCCCCTGGACTCAGGTCCTTCGTCGACGCGACCTTCGCGAACACCGTGACACGCTCCAATTATTGTTTCATAAAAAAATAGGTAATGGTATATAACCATTGTTTCATCGAATCCATTCTGCGCACGCGGGAAAAGGATCGGTTCATGTCGTTGACGTTCCTCACGGCGCCTTGCCTCTTACGAGGGGGGCGAACACGCCGCAGGCGCACAGAATGGAGAACACGACGAAGGCCGTCTTTATGCTTGTGAGGAGCATGGGGTAGACGGCGGGTGTTATCTCCACTCTGCCGATGTAAGTCTCGAAGATCACCATCGTTATCCCCATGCTGAGCATCTGGCCGATCAGACGCATTGTGCCCAGGGTCGCCGAAGCCACGCCGTAGAACCGTCTCTCCACCGAGCTCATGATGGCGTTCGTGTTCGGCGAGACGAACATGGCCAAGCCGAACCCCAAAAGGGCAAGTCCAACCGTGATGTACACCCATGTCGTCCCTTCGTCCATGAACACGAACGGGAATAGCCCGACGATGGTGGCCGCCATCCCCAGCGACGCGACCTTCCTCGACTCGCTCCTGTCGGACAAGCGTCCAGTTACTGGTGAGAAAACGGCCTGAAAGATCGGCTGCGAAACGAGGAGTAGGCCCGCCTGCTCAGCGTTAAGTCCCTTCAGGTACTGGAGGTAGAGGCTGAGCAGGAACGTAACGGCGTACGTTGCGCTGTAGTTGATCAGCGCCGCCAGGTTCGAGAACGTGAAGGCCCTGTTGCCCCTGAAGAGGCCGATGTCGAGAATTGGGCTTTTCGCCCTCGCCTCCCACCGGATCATGACTGGGAATCCGGCTGCGCCCAGCATGAGAGGCAACACGCTCTCAGGTGAAGGATCAGGGAGAATCCGTACATCAGGGAGAGCAGCGTGAGGCTGTAGATCGCGGAGCCGACGAGGTCGAAGTCCTCACCCTCCGCCTCGGTCCACTCGCCCGCCAGCCTCAGGGTCGTGGAAACGAAGATCGTCAGGCCGAGGGCGACGCCCACGTAGAAGATGCTCCTCCAGCCCAGGCTCACGGTCAGCAGCCCGCCGATGAAGGGCCCGATGGACAGGCCCACGTACACAGCCGCCGCGTTGGCGCCGAGGACCATGCCCTTATCCTCATCCGGATAGACGGAGACGAGTATCGCGATGCCCGTTCCGAAGATCATCGCGGTCCCGACGCCCTGCAAAGCCCGCAGGGGTATGAGCGTCGCCGCGGATGATATCGTCGCCAGCAGGAGGGAGGAGGCCGTGAACGTCCCGATACCGAAGACAAATACCTTCTTCCTACCGTAGATGTCAGCCAACTTCCCGAAGGGGACGAGGAACATGGCTGATGCGAGCAGGTAGGCGAGCGAGGCCCAGCTCAGCGACACCGCGTCGAGCGAAAACTCCTCGCCGATCGAGGGGAGGGCGATGTTGAAGGACGAGGCGGCGAAGGGTGTTAGGAAAGAGGACAGCGTTGTCACGAACAGTACCGTCCTCCTGTATTCAAAGCCAGCCAAATATCGTCCTCCCTTACTCTCCAAATCGTGTTTTTAAATTGACCGGCATCGCGCCCGAAAATGGGGGAATGGAGCTATTCATCGTTCTAATTTATTACCACATCGCTCATCAAAATCACCGAAAAGGCCAGGCGATTCGCCAACCCTTTCCGTGTCGAGTTCAATCTTTTAAACAGAGACGCCTCTCGATGTTCGGATGAGCGAAGAAATAGCCTCGGAGATCAGGGTCGAGATACTCAGGAGGGCGCAACCGGAGGATGTCGACTCCCTCAAGAGGTTCTTCAGGGAGCCGATAACGCTGCGCGACCTGAGGAGCCCCCAGATAGATGAATTGGTTCGTTCCTTCTATCCGCGGGTGAGGAACGATCTGTCCCTCGCCCTCGAGGTGGCTGAGGAGCTGCTCAGGTCGGATGTCTTCGAGGAGGCCTCCGTCGGCATCGGTCTCCTGAGGAGAATGGCGAAGGAGCTTCGGCCCGAGCACTTCGAAGTCTTCGATGGCTGGGTAAATCTCAACACCCAAAAAAACGAGTGAAGATCATCGCACATCGGTTTCCCATGAAAATTTCCGCAATTAGCTCCCTGTCCTCATCTTGGTCTGGAAAAACCTGGGTCCGCCGGGTGGGATCTCCACGTCGAAGTGTGTGATCTCGTCGAGATGGCCACCCAGGTCGCCGATGAAGAGGGGCAGCTGAAAGATCGACACGACCGGAACCTGTCTGTGGACTGTTATCGGCACGGACGTGAGGGACAGCGCGATGGGGACAACCACCCCTCGCCTCCAGTCTTCGAGACCAAGCCTCCCCGAGAGTTCGACGAGGTTCTCGCTGAGCACGCGCACCTTCTCCACGTGCGCGTCGACCGTCCTGATCACGGACGAGCCGCTCATACCCCTCGCCCAGCGCTTGCACTCCGCGCATACCACGAGGGGACGCCTCGCCGCCAGGACATCCACCTCCCACCGCCGCCCCTCCGCCTTGAAGCGGAACCGACGGCTGACCCCGTAGCCGTTCTCCTCGAAGGCATGGGATGCCATCTCCTCGAACTCCAGCCAGCCGAGGGCGCGACCCACGCGCTCAAGATCCGAGCCCGCCTCCACCGCCATGACGGCGATCCTCGACCTCTGCTCCGACGAAGCCTCGATGAATCCATCACGATCGGAGACGAGGCCCCCGTGCCTCAGGCCTTTCAGAAACTGATCGAACATCTGCGTTGTGACGCGCGCCGCCGAGCGAAGATCTTCCACCTGAACTGGCCCGTCTTTCGTCAGCTTGAGCAGCGCGACGAGGAGCTCCCTATTCAATGCGGAAGCGCCGCGAACCATCTCCTAAGATCTAAGCGGTGAACCCCATGAGACTTTCGCTCATTCGGCCCATGTGGTGCCCCGGAGGTCGAGTTGCTCTCATTTATTGATAGTTTCCTAGTCTCGCACTCAACGAACAGGAAAACCATAATTCTCCGTTTGGGGAAGGGGAAATCGACGGATGTATCCAGATCTCACGATCAAGATCGTCGAGAAGCCGACGACCCTCCGAGAGTTCATCGGGAGCCTCGGTGAGGACTATCTCTACGCATATGATCGCAGGGTCGTCGGCGTGCTGGTCAACGGGAGGCGGCTCTGGCCCTCCGCGAGGCTCGATCCGGGCGACAGGGTAGTCGTATTTCCCATCATGCCCGGCGGCTGAGAATCGAGATCTCGAGGGAGTTCATGAACAATAGAAGGATTTAGTCTCTCAGATGATCAGGCTTATGTTCCAGATGCATGCGCCCAGCCTTATCGTGCCAAGTACTAGAGGATACGCGAGAAGCCCCCTCAGCGATGGGTGGCCTATTCGCCTGATCAGCAGATAAGGAAGGAAGATTCCGAAGACCATGAGGACGAGGTCGACAGGAAGCCACAGTCCGCTGGCCATGAGCTGGACAGTGAAGGCGTTTGCCTCGTATATGTAGGGGCGCGTGAGGGCGACCATCGTCGACAGGTGATCCCCCATCGTCCCCATGACCAGCAGGACGTACGCCAGGGGCTCGTAAGGGAAGTGCCCACCGATCTTCTGGATGGCAATCAACCTAGATTATTGATCGCTGATACGGGTTTTAAATCAGTATGTAAAATAGTTACGAAAATGGGTTCAGTTACCATGATACATTAGATCCTGAGAAGGCAGATTCGTGAAGTAAAATGGGTTACATCTCCCATGAAACGGTGAAATCACGATGCCAGAACTCATGGAAGTCTACCAAAGGCTCCTTGCCATCTTCGGTCCACAGAGATGGTGGCTAAAAGAGAAGCCATTCGAGGTGCTCGTAGGTGCGATCCTGACCCACCGAACATCCTGGAGGAACGCGGCACGGTCCATTGAAAACCTGAGACGCGCCGGCCTCATGGAGCCGCCGGCCCTCGCATCATTATCGGCGGACGACGTGGCCATCCTCATCAGGCCGGCCGGACTCTTCGTCCAGAAGGCCATGAGCTTGACCGGAATATCTCGATCCCTGGTGGAGCAATACGATGGGAACATTGAGAAACTCGTCACGTCCACACCGACGGATGAACTCCGCGCCTTACTCCTGTCTTGGCCGGGCGTCGGGCCCGAGACGGCCGACGTGGTCCTGCTGTACGCTGCCAACCGACCAGTCTTCCCGATCGACCTGTACACGGAACGCCTGCTGAAGAGGCTAGGACTTGAAGGCGGTGGATACGGCGGCCGCCAGAGGATTTTCCTCTCCCAGCTGCCCAACGACGTCCAGATCTACAGAGAATTTCACGCATTGATCGACGAGCTGGGAAAACGCTTCTGCAGGACGAAGCCACTCTGCAATCGCTGCCCCCTCGGCGATGTCTGCCCGTCAGCTACACAGTTTTAAACATCCCTTCGACGCCAGAGCCCGAAAATTGGAATCTTTCGCCTGGTGTCTGCGATGTCGTTGCTCGAATCGGGAATTCAGAGGACGACCCGGCGGCGTCCATCTCCAGATGTGGGATTTTTCATGCTCTGACGATGTCCGTGAGTCTCCCTGGCCTCGGTTTGTAGGTCAGTCCCGGCAGGCACACCTTGCACGGTCTGCCCTTCAGGGAGTTGGCCTCCAGCCATCTCGTGGCGTCCTCGAGGGTGTTTGAGTGGAAGACGCCGCCCCGCTTATCAGTGTTCATCAGCCCTATCAGTGGGCAGCCTGTACTGTGGATCCTGACCCTAGAACGCTCGACGTTGAGGACGTATCCGCCCCTTCCTTGAATCCTGTCCAGCTCGGCCCTGCCGAGACGGCGGACGCTCATCGTCAAGAGGTTGGAGTCACCTCCTCTTCAGCCTTTGGATCTCGCGCCTTCGAGATGAGTTCACTTCGCGTCTCGTTCCAGCGTGCACGTCGTCATCCTTTCGAATCGGATGTGCTTCTCGAGGAAACTCAGGACGGTCTCCTCCTCGAAGGCTTTGCAGGAGAACACGTCGATGGAGACCTCGTTTCCGGCGTCGAAAGTGTGCACGGAGATGTGGGAATTGTCGATGATGACGAATCCCGTCCAGCCCGGGCTCACGGGCTTTCCCTCCACCACCAGTGGCCCTGTGAGTATCTTCATCCCGATCACGGCGGATAGCTCGGACAGGATGAGCGCGACGTTGTCTCCGCCGATCCTTCGATCTGCGATGCCATCGACCATGAGGTGTACGCCGATCATGTCGGGTCTATACGCCAAGGGCGCGGTATAACAAGTTCAGCCTCCGCGTTCGCTCAAATGTTTTATCCATTCATCTCCTTCTACATTGAATGAAATGAGCATCTACAAGAGACTCGGCGTGAGGCGCCTCATCAACTGCTTCGACACGTACACAATGATCGGGGGACACGTCCTTTCGGAAGAGGCCCGGGCCGCGATGGAGGAGGCCGACAGGAACTTCGCGTGGCTCTGGGAGCTCGAGGAGAAGGCGGGCAGGAGGATCGCGGAGCTGACGGGGGCGGAGGCCGCGTTCGTCACGCCCGGCGCCTTCGCCGCCCTGGCCATGGGGGCGGCCGCGTGCATGACGGGGAAGGACCCCGAGAAGATGCGGAGGCTGCCCGACACGACGGGGATGCGGAACGAGTTCGTGCTGCAGCGGTGCCTCAGGGACTTCAAGTACGATCGGAGCATGACGATCGCCGGTGGAAGGATCGTCGAGGCGGGCGACGAACGCTCCGGCTGCACGCCCGAGCAGATCGAGGCGGCTATGGGGAAGAGGACCGCCGCCATACACCATATGGCCCACGGCCCGACGGCCTTCGTGTCGGAGGGCTGCCACTTCGTCCCCCTCGAGATGGTCGTGGAGATCGGGCACGAGCACGGGGTCCCCGTCATCGTCGACGCGGCGTATCAGTGCTATCCCCCCGAGGGCTTCAGGCGATTCGTCGGGATGGGGGCGGACCTGGCGGCCTACTCCTGTAAGTACTTCGGCGGGCCCAACACGGCGGGCCTGCTCCTGGGCAGGCGGGATCTGGTCGAGACGGTCGCGCTCCACAGCTTCGTCGGCCAGGAGGGGCGGCCAGAGGACAAGTCGTACCTCGGCGTCAAGGACGGCCGGTACCACGGGAGCGTGTTCAGAGGCTACAAGCTGGACAGGTCCACCGTCGTGGGCGCCGTCGCCTCACTGGAGAGCTACCTGAAAACCGACCACGAGAAGACGCTCAGGAAGGCCAGGGAGAAGCTGGACCGTATCATGGACGCCCTCGAAGGAGTTCCGGGTGTCGAGATGATGGTGCTAGACGCGCGTACCAAGGGGGTGGACCCGCTCAGGATCGCCCTCAAGGTAACGCTCAGGGGGAGGACGGCCGCCGAGGTGTCCGGGATGGCGGATGCGCTGCTGAAGGGCGACCCGTCCATATGGCTCGAGGCGGATGGGAACGGCCTCATCGTCGGGATAACGAGCTTCAGGGGGATGATCCTCTTCGACGACGAGGACGAGAAGATCCTCCTTCAGAGGCTCAAGAAGACCATATCGAAGGGCTGAGGTACGATATCGCCTGAACTACGAACTCAACGCTGGAAAAAATCGGCCTGGGCCGAGGATGGTGCCCCCTTCCTTTTCTAACCACATCGTGTGCTTGTTCACTGGATGAGGCCCAGGAGGTCCTTGAGCAGGTACTTGATGAACTCGTCGGCGGTGCTCTTGCTGAACAGGGTCACCACGCCGTTCCTCGTGACGCCGACGGTGATCCCGCGCCGCTGGACCTCGAAGACGACGTACCAGATCCTGCCGTGCTGCAGGTAGTCGCGGTAGAGGCTTGTGTCGGCGAGGCCCGACCCCGCGAGGCAGAGCTTCTCGATGCTGGGGATGTCGATGTCGTCGAACCAGATGAGCTTCGTCGCCTGGGGGTTCGACTCGTGGAGGCGCCGCAGGCTGTCGTCGGGGATCCGCACCTCGACGATGAAGCCGACCTTGCCGTACAGGACCTCGCTGATCTTGTTCGCAATGTGGTTCGTCAGCAGCTTCTTCACGCCGCGGGCGACGGAGGGGGCCATCACCATGAGGAAGACCTTCCCCTTGAACGGCCTGATCCAGAAGGGGGCCTCCTCCGTCACCAGGGCCTCGACGGCCTCGCGCCTGAAGAGGCGGCTGCGGGCGAAGTCCCTGCTGAAGGACCCGGAGATCGCCTCCTCGTCCTGCTTGAGGTCCAGGATCTCGGTCACCAGGGTCAGCTTTCGTCCGTCGCCCATCTCGTAGGGCTCCTCCTCTCGGAAATCCTTGAGCTTCTGGCCCATGACGCTCAGGTTGGCGTCCCCTTTGATCTCGAAGATCTTGACCGGAAGGACCATCGTCCACCCTCAGAACAGCTTCGCATAACTCTCTTTAAAGTGATTCTGCTTTTAACAGCAACTGAGCTTTGCGACCATGTTTGCCTGATCTTTCATTCTCTTTCCAGCTTAGGAAGCCTCGATATCCCTCCTATCCCTTCGAAGTCTTCGTCGAACGAGTAGATCTCCGTGATGTTGTTCAGCCTCATGACATCGATGGCCAGGGCATCGTTGGGGTCGATCTTCAGAACGTCTACGAGCTCGGTCGCGGCGAAGTACGATTCCCCGCTCACTCCCTGAATCTTCACGTTATCCAGCATAAACATGTCCAGGATGACGCCGGTTAGCCGTTCCAATGGCATGCCGTGCTTGAGGATGTTAACAACCTTGGATAGGTGCACGACCGTCATCATGATCTCTTCCTTTCCCTGGGACACGTTGCCGATTATCTTCTTGGCCTGTTCCTTCATCTGTTTCTCTCTTTGAGTCAACTCCCTCTTCGGTTTGTAGTAGGCGTAGATGAACACGGTCGCATCGAGCAGTCTCATGCGCCCGCCTCGTGGAACTTCTTTTCGAATTCCTTCCATGATCCGAGGGCCTCAATCCCTAGATCGACCTTGTCAAAGTCCTCGGTCAGATCCGCTTTTCGCTTTGGAATTATCTTCAGGTATCCCTTTCTCTTCACGATGTAGAGCTCCCGGCTCTCACCCACCTCGGACTCGCGCCAATCCGCAGGGAGAATGATGCGACCTTGAGAATCAACCCTTTTCACCTCAACACCCATTTCCAAGCTATATCCACCATAAATATGATTATTTCACCATAATTTAAGATTTCCCTCCATCCATCCCCTGCCGAGCATGAGATATCTCCGAATCATGCAATAATTGGTCAATTCATTTACCAAAAACACGAGTTTTTGGAAAGCGTATCAACTAAAAATGGAATGACATTACCAAAAGGTCGTGTTAAACCCTGAAGAGTTGCAGCCGCCGGGATTTGAACCCGGGCCGTCTGCGTGGCAGGCTAATTCTTGCTCGCCCTTACTAGACGTCAACTACGTTGAGCATGTGGGCAACTTCGGAGATATGGCAATTATCAGCGCAGAGTCGGATCGACGGTGAATCGATAATAAACTACTGCCGCGATGATGGATAGAAGGCTCATCGAATATCCTAACGAGCCATACCCAGCAATTATTAACACATATCCTCCAAGAGCTCCACCCAAAGCTGAGCCGGAGGAAATGGCCGCGGAGATTAAAGACATCATTACGCGCGCGTAATTTACTGCGTCTTCTTCAATGCCTTGTGACACTTCTTCATGATGATGTAAGGTTTTATTGTTCAAAATATGACTCTTGATCCGTGAATACGAAGAACCTCGTAGTAATCTTCGTCGTCATATCGGCCAACCTGATAGCCTTTTTCTGGGGAGGATACAATACTCTCTCACCAGTCATGTTCCTCGCTGGCCTAATGGGTGCCACTCTACTAAGTGCTTGGACAGCCATCAGGATGGAGACAAAGTCTCTTGTGTCCTTTGTGGCTGCGACCATTCTTGTAGCATCCATGGACGAGTATGCCCACACCTCCGTGGGAACACTAACCTACTTCGACCACGCGATCCCCTCGCCTCTCACCGTGTTAGCCTGGAGCCTCCTAATGATGTTCATATTGACCACAACTAGACTCATGATGAAGTTCCATCTGTTATCTATCATTGACTGGAAGATGCTTAGAACCCTCCCTGCTTTGGCGTCCATTGTTCTCGTTTCAACGTCGGTAGTGCGTCAGGGGTATGTCCACATCTTCAAATGGACGTTGGTTCTGGTGTACGTGACGTTGGGTCTGGCCAGTCTCTACTATAGTAATAGGTATTCGTTGAAGTGGAATCTTTTGTTGATGATCAGCAGCCTGACACTCGGCTTTTTCACGGAGTTCACGGGGGCTTTGGAGGGGCTCTGGACCTTTCGTTATGCAGAGCCCGTTTCACTTTTCATCGTGTTCAGCTGGCCCCTCAGATTCTGGGCAGTTGGAGCTCTCTGCCTCCTTTTCAACGTGGATTTAAGCAAAAACATGACAATAGAAATTTGATGGGGGGTTAATGCAAACGAGGAAACGCAGCGAATACAAATCCGGTCTTTGATGAGATTAGCCACGTTATTCAACCCCATGACGAAGTCTCTTGTGATATATTTGTGCTGGGTATCTTATTACTTGGTTATGGTGCGAATAAAAAAAAGCAATAAATTGATAATAATATCCATACCAAATAAAGTGTTTTTCTATGCGGATACACAAAATAAGGGAGAAATAAATTACCCAAAAAGGAGGAAATTCACGATATATTCTTCAAATAATGCCTTCGAAGTTGTAGAGACAATCTATTTCCTTTCAATATAAGGGAAACCAGTAAAAATCGGAATCGAGGCGACAAATAATCAGCTAATCATGTAGAATCTCAAACGACTCTGTTCTAGAACTGGTGCGGCCGCCGGGATTTGAACCCGGGCCGTCTGCGTGGCAGGCAGATATCTTACCAGGCTAGACTTGACCGTTGCATTTTGCTTAACATAATGTATTTATAACACAATGTATACGAAAGATATTTGGTGACAATATGGCGAGGACCATAAGAGTGGATGAAGAGACTTACAAGAGGCTCATGGAGCAGGCGGGGAGGCTACAGGCCTTCCTCAGACGGTCGGTGTCGCTGGACGAGACGATAAGGTACATGACGGAAGGCCTGAGGGCGCAGAACAGGATCAGCGACCTCGCCGGTTCGTGGAAGGTCTCCGACGAGGAGGTTGAGGATATCCGGAAGGGGCTCGCCGAGGGCTGGGAGAAATGGCACTGAAGTCAGTGTGCCTGGACACTGACGTTCTCATAGACCATCTCAGGGGAGACGAACGAGCAACTCGCCAGATAGAGGAACTCGAGGACGCGGGCAGCCTCCTATCCACCACGACCATAAACGCCTTCGAGCTACATTATGGAGCACATAAGACCGAGAATAGGAGAGAAAACGTCGAAGCCGTGAGGCGGCTCCTAGGCAGGCTCCTAGTGTTCGATTTCGTCGAGAGGGCGGCGGAGAAGGCCGGAGAGATAGCCGCCAGATTGGAGGCGGAAGGTGCTTCGATCGGTTTCAGGGACATCCTCGTCGGAGCGATCATTATAACTAATGACAGCGAACTCCTGACTAGAAACATCCGCCACTTCGAGAGAATCCACGAAGTAAAGCTAATTCGTTGAATCCACTGTGTCATATTCTACTATCCGAAGAAAAGCCATTTACAATCTAAACTGGTGCGGCCGCCGGGATTTGAACCCGGGCCGTCTGCGTGGCAGGCAGATATCTTACCAGGCTAGACCACGGCCGCCCGTATCCCTGATATACGTTTCTGGGGGATATTAATCTGTATCCCGTCGCCCATCGTGGAGTGATGTCGGCTGTTGCCCCGAACAAGCAGGCGAGAGATCGCGGTCGTCGCCGTCAGCGTGCTGCCGCAGTGCCTCCTCGCGGTGTTCCTCGGCCACTACTATGACATCCGGGTCCTAATGGAGGCGGGCTACCCGGTCAGCTCGGGGCTCAACCCCTACGGGCAGTACGGCCTCAGGGGGTCTTCCGGCATCTGCTCTTCGACGGGTCGGTCACCGACAGAGGTTATCCCCTGACCGACCTTTGAGGGGATGGTATCATAAGTAGTAATATGCATAGAAGGCTATCCCTAAAATCAGAGCGATGGTCCACAGCACGAGCAGCGGTTTCATCCTGTTTTTCCTTCTCATACACGTCGATTCCGACTGAAATCTCCAAGCTGAAACCAGGTAGATGCCAACGACCGTGGCGTAGATGCCGGTCAGCACGTGGATCCAAGTGATGATCACCCCGGGGCTCGTCACATCGGCGAGCGCACCGAAAAAGGTAACGAAGGAGGGAACCATGACCAGGAGTATGAAGGCCACATGAAGGATGACCGCGGCCGACATCGTCAAGCCGTGCCGCCTGAGCTTTCCCTCCCTGACGAACTTGTAGCCGATGAGGAGCAGGAACAGGACGGCGATCTGTATCAAGAAGTTGAGATCGTGTTGTAGGCTCGCTCCGGTCCCCCCCTAACAACCCGATATACCTTAAATCGAGAGGGAAATAACTTAAATTTTTCTTCCAGAAAGAGGTATTGACACTGCGCCATGCCCATCGGTGACTCGGGGATACATGCGAATGGGTCCCACGCTATCCAGGGAAGACTTTAACGACTTTGTTTAGTGGAAATGTGGCTCTCAGGGTCTATGCCGATTCCAGACCACAGAACCTTAAGGTCGCCTGGCCCTAAAAGGGGTTCGTCCTAATGCTCGGCGGTCGGGAGCTTATCGAGGAAGGCTCGGCTCCGGCGCCCCCGGTGTTTGTCTTCTCTGATCAAGCCCACTTCTCAGGCTCCACCCAATTATCAGTGAACTTTAGGGGAGACGGGACCATTGTGAAACGCTTCATCACGGACACGATCTCGAAGAAGTGGAATGACACGTTCTTCGTCGACAACACCCTCTGAAGGCTGTTTTCCGGCTCACCCGCGGGCATCTATCGCGATCGTCCTACCCTTGAAAGGGCCATCTGCACCATGATCAGGCTAAGGAACATGGTTGGGATGAGGACGCATTTCACCAAAGCGGAGCCGAGGGGGAGGTCGTGACGACCTACAAATTGAAACGAAACATCGTGGGCATCCGCGCCGAAATAACGCAGATGAACATAAACGGGAACCGAAAGGTGCGTCCTACCAAGTTTGGCAATGACAGAGAAAAATCCTAAACCTCATGGGGAAGTAGGCCCTTCCTCGGATGACGTGTCGATTTGTGAACGACAGCGGCATCCTCACGTCGAGAAGGTTCAAATCCCCGTCCGCCTTCCTGATCCCGATGGCTTCTAACGTGTGGTTCGGCGTCCACGTCCCCCCTGAGGGGCGAGACTTCGAGGAGATGAAGAAGCTCTGCACGGGGGCGGAGAGGCTCGGATACGACCTCTTCACCGTCACCGACCACTTCATGAACATGGCCAACCCCAACGGGCCGGGCAACCACCCGCTCGAATGCTGGACGACGCTGGCCGGCCTCGCCGCCGTCACCAACAGGATCAGGCTCGGCCCGCTGGTCGGATGCTACGCCTACAGGCGACCGACGGTGCTGACCAAGATGGCGACGACCGTGGACATCGTATCCGGCGGCAGGCTCGTCTTCGGCATCGGCGCCGGATGGCACGAGGCGGAATTCAACGGCTTCCTCGGCCGGTTCCCGCCGGCGGGCACGAGGCTCCGAGGGCTGGAGGAGGCGGTCGAGATCTGCAAGGGGATGTTCACGAGCGAGCGCACGACGTACACGGGGAAGCAGTTCAAGGTCGAGGACGTGCTCAACTCACCGCTCCCCGTGCAGAGGCCGCCGCCGATCATGGTGGGCGGAGGGGGCGAGAGGCGAACCCTGAAGATCGCCGCGAGGCACGCCGACATCAGCCACTTCTTCGCCGGCGACCTGCCGACCCTGGAGCAGAAGCTCAGGGTGCTGAGGAAGCACTGCGAGACGGTCAACCGAGATTTCGACGGGATCAGGAAGGGGACGAGCGCGAGCGTGATCCTGGGCAGGAACGACGGGGAGACCGAGTCCAAGCTCAGGAAGGCCGCCAAGGCGCGGGGCGTGCCGGTCGAGGATCTGCGCAAGCGGATGGGCCCCGCCTTCGGCACGCCGGAGAAGGTGACCCAGAACCTCGAGGCCTACATCGACAAAGGGGTTGGGCTGATCACCCTCAGCTTCTACGACGTCGAAGACATGGCGCTGTTCGCCGAGGAAATCATCCCCCGACTGAAATAGTCGGAGAAAAAGGAAGTTTGACTTGGTGCGCACACACATTGCGACGGGCTAGCCAAACGACGGATTCCTGTCTGCTTTATGTAGACTGTGGTTACCGTGGGTGACCATTTATCCACTCCATAACCTTATCTCCGCTCCTCACTAATTCTTGCACGCGCGCGTGCGCGCAAGAATTACGCGCGCGCGTACAACACTTAAAATTTAGTCATGGTCCAAACACATCATAAAGAACATCAAGATAAGAAGACCTAAACTCCTTGGTTGGTTCTATTGCCCAGCCTTCTTGAAATTCATTCCATGCGCCTCCGACGACCATTTTGAGTTCAGGATCTATAAATGGTTTGATTCCTTCGCACATTCTTTTATACCCTTCAAAAGTTGATTTTGTCCTAACAACTAACCAATTGTCGATTCCTTTTTCATACATTATGCTGTTATCAAATCCCGTTGTTAATGGTGGAATAATTTTTTTAGAATATTTCTTAGCTTGTGTTGACCACCATTTTGATAGATCGGTGTAACCTTCAACCATTGTGTCGTAGGGTTTAACTAAATGTACATTTCCTCTTTCATCATATTCCCACTTCTCTCCAGCATCGAGGATGGCATAAGCGGAAATAGCATCAAAAGGATCTATTACTTCTTTGGCGTGATTTAAAGAATTTTCATCGTCACCAATCCAAGAGCTTATGACATCTCCTACAAGATAATTATAATAGCCAGATCGAATTGCGCTATCTCGAATAACGCTAATAAATAAGTCAAACTTTTCTGGACCAAATCTATCATAATATCCCGAAGCCCAAAGCAACATTAATAGAGGTCTATTGTTAATTTTGAAGTAGGAAGGATGCTCATAATAGTTTCTTGCAATATATCCGACTGTTTCATTTGCAAATTTCTCAAGGAGAGTTGAATTAATTCCAAGCGTAGAATTAGACCAAGATGGTGGGTTGAAGCAAATTAAAAAATTGATATATGGTAAGAATTTTGCTCTCAACAGACCATCTTCAAGATTATTTTCCCATCCCCATAGAGGTTTCGTATAAGGGAGTAGAAAGGTACGTACTCCCCCCTCTACAGCCCACTTTATATGCCAATCTACTACATCCGGATCATTTGAACTATAATTTCCTAATAGAGAATGAAAGGGTGTTCCTAGATCCCAATTTTGTGTCCTTCCACTTAACCCCTGTCCACCTAATCCCCATCCCGTGAGATAATATGCGCCAACATTCACATCAGTATTAACAGGCTTTGGGTTCGGTATTCTTGGATTAATATCTAATCTGTTTATTATGCCATCTCCGTCTGAATCTAGGTCTGGTCTTAGATTAGCATAGTGAATTTGCATTCTTCCGTAGAGCGGAACTTGGTCGACTAATTTTCCGTTGAGATAGATTTTCATCCCATTTGGATTCGCCATTAGCTCTTTGAACTCTGCCTCTGAATCCCCATAATTGGTTCTTCCGATTGAGTTCGCTTTAAACCTAAGAAAATGAGCCTCTTCTGGTAATTCTAAAACAATCGCAGAGTTGTTTCTGGCCCATGCGGCGCCCATGTCTCCCCATCTTTCTAAGGGGTACCAGCCTTCTCTCAAATAAGCTTCGTCTCCAGAATTGAATTCTATGCTTCTTATGACAGTGGAATTCGCGTCCAAGAACTGTATATAGTCGAAAGCAGCGGCCAAATCCCTTGTATCGGTACTGTTTGCAAATGAGGTAGATGGTTTTCTTGTTGTGTCGAAGACAAATTTAAGAGTCTTTTTCTTTTTTCCTTCCTCTTCTCTAGGCAAGTAGACAAATTGATAATAAGTCCCTCCGAGTGCTGCAGCTATCAATATCCCTATGGTACCCAAAGCGATTTTTTTATTTTTTGATAGACCTTCCTTTCTTTCAAAATATTTCCTTAATGCTCTTATTTTTACTTTACAATCTTCTTTTACTTTAGAGCCTCCTGCTAACTCTTCTAAACCTTTTAGGGTGCGATACATTTCGGACATAGAATAACCACCCAAGTGATTATGGAAGAATTCTTCATACCCAGGATTCATATTTACGTCGCGCGCGGAGTTCGGTTCTCCCAAGCTATTGTTCGAGAGCTCGGATTTAACTCCCATCCATCCCATCCTCTGGACAGGCCTACACCAACACGGCCCAGGAAGACCCGTCGAGTACAAGCCCGAGTATGACCTGATGGCCCTGATGATACGCCAGCTCCTCCAGATCCCGTACGTGAAGGACCTGGCGAAGCGGCTCAGGCGAGAGCCCTGCATGAGATGGGTCTGCGGCTACGGAAGCCATACCCAATGCGCGCGTTGAGAATGGAGCTCGTGAAAAGATACCTCGGGATATCTCCGATATGTTTTTCCCTGTGCGAATCTTTTGATGCAAATACGATTTCAATTCTATGTTTCTGCTTCAAGGAATTTTGTATACGCGCGCGAGGATTGTTCAGATACGCGCGGGGAGGGCTGCTGGTCATTGCGTCAACCTGCTTAATCCGCAGCCCCTTTTTTTACGCGCGCAGCCTGTTCATGACCGATAATGCTGGGCTCTGGGTGACAGTGATAAACTCGTGCCCATATATCGCATCCATGCATCGAGTGACTGAGAGCCTTTAGATGCTTCATGTATTTGAAGCGCGCGATGTAACCAGATTTTGAGATGGATCGGAAGGCTGCGCGCGAGTAGCTAGTGCGAAGTAGACTCTTCTGTTCTGTTTTCCCTTGTTTTCAGTTTTTAGGGTTTTTATCTGCCCTACCTCTCTCAGGTTTTTAACGTGAGTGCCTCCATCGGCTTGTCTATCGACACCGACGATTTCCACTATGCGAAGCCGTGGAATGTCTGGTGGGAAAGCATCGGCCATCTTTATTACCCCGGGAATTTTCAGAGCTTCTTCTCTTGAGACCTCATACCATTTCACTGGAATATCTTCTCTGAACAGCTCGTTGGCCTTGTCTATGTACTTTCTCAGGATTTCAGGATCGAATTTCTCGAGGCTAAAGTCGAAGCGGATCTTGTCCGGTTCGAGTTGATTACCTGTAACAAGTGCACCCGTACCCGTGTAAAGAAGCGAAGCGAACAGGTGCGCGGCCGTGTGGCTTCTCATCAGTCTGTATCTGTGTTCCCAGTCCAGTACACAATGCACATAATCTCCTTCTTTCAAGCCTGGACGATCAACCTCGTGAGATATCTCTCCTGAAACCTTTCCAACATAGACAATATTGTAGGCCTCGTCTCCCTTCAGCATCTTTCCTGTGTCACACGGTTGACTACCGCCTTTAGGGTAGAATATTGTTTGATCCAGAACCACGTATTTTCCGTCTTTTACCGAAACGACCGTGGCGTCGCATTCCCTAAGGTAACTGTCCGCCAGGTACAATGCTCGAGTCATAATCCTTTACCAATATCCTATTGAAGTTAGACGGATTTCCTTAAAGCTTGTCTCTGCACGCGCGTTTTAGTGTGTGTGTGTTTGACTTGGCGCGGTCGACGGGATTTGAACTTGGGCCGTCTGCGTGGCAGGCAGATATCACACGCAAGAAAAAATATGATCAGAAACAGATTAGCTTGTAAAAGAGTTGGATGGGATTGGGAGGAGATGGGATGGAAATGAATGGGGCGTTAACCTTGCTCCGTCCTGCTCCTTTACCGTCATATTTTTGAGCCCAAAAATGTACTGTTTTGGTGGTGTGCTATGAACAAGAAACTCATGATAGAGGGCTTTATTAGAGCAAAATTAAATTACCCAGTTCTATCAGAAGATACGTATGATTGGTATTTTAGCAATCATCGAATTTTCAATTTCTCAGATGAACAGAACTCAGAGAGAATAAAATTTTCCATATTCAAGGATGAAGAAAGTGCAATCGATTATTCATTTACATTTGGTCACGACGAGCTTGAAATTAGGTTTGTAGTAAAAACTATGAGTAGTTTAACCAATGATGATTCAAGAATCTCAATTTTCAAATCTTTAATAAACAGAGCTATAAATGGTTATCGTGCATTCAAAAATTATTTCTTGGAAAAAATCTGCCCCGATTCATTAGAGCTTGAATTTGGTCATCAGAACCTGCTTCTTCAACTGCATGGATTTCTCGAAGAACTTGATATTACAGAACAAATCAATCTTATAGATGAAATGAAAATCTGTTTGAAAGAATATACAACAGATGTCAGGTTTTGGATGATTAAAGAAACGTTAGGAGATTTTTCCGACAAGAAAGAAATTGTTCTATTAACTGGAAAGGAATTTGAGGAATTATCTCGTTTCGAATTTTCCACTATATTTACTATTGCAGGAGAGATCTATTTATTTGTTGATCATCACCTGTTTGCTAGATTCTTTTTATTAGAAGATCCTAGTTTAAGTCTAATAACGGTAGCGAGATGGGGTTTTACTTGCTCATTAATGCTTCACGATCTTTACTTTGACTTGGCAGACTTCAGCTCAGAAGTTAAAAAAGCTGAGGAAGATAGGGATACACTGCAAAAACAACTATTTCCTAGAGGTATTGATACGCAAAATAAAAATTTAATACAATTGGAAAAAAGAAGAGCGTCTATCGAAGATAAACTCAGAGAATTCATAAATATGTCTTCTAAAATATATAATGGACTAAACGAGTCATATTTTTCAACCTATATCAAAGATTTATTACAGGATATGAGATCTTTACCTGCTTCTCTGGACCAGGCTTATGCAATCCTCAAGTTTGAACGTTTAGGCGCCTTATCTAGCTACAAACAAAACATAGAAAATATGTTTTCCGACTTGAGAGTTATAGAAATAAATAATAGGAAGAAGGAATTATATTTTACATTAGGGTTAGGGATTTTACTTGTTCTCTTTATTATACTTTGTCCTTTTAAATCAGAAATAGGATATATTGCAGATGCTCTACAAATCTTGACATTTATTGTAGCGGTTTTATTATTAAAAATGCGATTTAAATAACTTATACATGAAATTTTGATAATTTATATAGAGAATAATAGATTATACTGCAAATCAAGTTAGAAGGATTTGTATATATCTGATCTGAAATGATGCGGCCGCTAGGATTTGAACTCGGACCGTCTGCGTGGCAGGCAGATATCTTACCAGGCTAGACTACGGCCGCCCGTATCCCAGACATGATTTCGGAGGGGTATTAACCTATTATCCCGAGGAAAAATCTGGGCCTAGATGGGCGGCTTCTTCAGCCACTCGGGCCTCGGCGGGTACGATTCGCCCAGGGGGCGCCCCGCGAGCAGCATCCTCCGCGAATAGCCCTCCAGGGTCTCCTCCTCGACGCCCCTCTCCGCGACCTCTGCCGCCTTCTCCCTCGGGATGACCACGACGCCGTCGTCGTCGCCGATGACGATGTCGCCTGGGACAACCTGGACTCCGCCGCACTGGACGGGCGCGTTGAGCTCCGCCGGGATGAGCTTGTTCCGGGTGCTCGTGGGCGTGACGCCCCTGGAGAAGACGGGGAACATCAGCTGCCTTATGTACGCCGAATCCCTCACGACGCCGTCGACCACGAACCCCGCGACCCCCCTCGCCTTATACCCCGTCGCCATGCAGTCGCCGATCACCCCCGCGTCCAGCCTACCGCCCGCATCGGCGACGATGACGTCCCCGGGCCTCGTCGCCTCCCAGGCCCGATTGGGCGGCGCCGGGACGGAGGGGTCCGGTACGCGGTCCTCGCGGAAGGCGATGTACTTGAGCGTGATCGCGGGTCCCACGACCCTGGCTCCCGGATACAGGGGCCTCAGTCCCTCCATCCAGGTCGCCTTGAAGCCCATGTTGAGGAGGGCGCCCCACGCCGTGGCGCTCAAGATCCTGTTCAGGTCGTCGAGGAGCTTCCTCGATGGTCTGATGATATCGGATTGTTCCATGAAGATCGCCCTTCGGCGCATCAATTGACTTATTCGATCGAAAAAAAAATGGGGTTAGACGCTCTTGAACCTGGGCTTCAGCTTCTCCAGCACCGCGGGCAGCGTGGTGTACTCCATCGCCTCCGGGCCGAGCCGGGCGGGCTCGAACTCCCCCATCCTCCTGAAGGCCGCGGCCAGCTCCAGCGCTTCGCGCCTCGCCATTTCGAAGGCGGGGTCCGCGAAGATATCGGCGACCATGACGCAGCCGTCGTCGTCCGAGGCGATCGTGCCGTTGGATATCTGGACGCCGAGGGCGACGATTCGCGGGGGTCCGTCGAAGACCGTGCACATGCTGTTCTCGAGCCCCACGGGCATGATCGGGCCCCAGTGGCTCCCCCTCATCCAGCCGGCGACGAGGTAGGAGTGGAGGAAGGGCACCGTGATCTCCCCCATCGCCGGGAACCCGCTCTGGCCGCGGACGAGGCAGACGGGGTCATCCTTGCCGACGTACTTGCCGGCGATGAGCGACAGCTTCGTCGTGCTCGAGGCGGCGGCGATCTCGTGGTCCTCCGCCCGCCAGATTCGAGAGATCATGTAGCGCTCGGTGGTGCCGATGAGCGCGATGAGCGAGTAGGACTCCTCGGGGGTCTTGAGCACGACGTTCTTGCTCCCGATCGCGTCGAGGACCTCGAATTCGAATCCGCCCGTCATCTTCGGGTCGATGACGAGCCCGGCGGTGTTGAACGGGTCGGCGAAGATCTTGTAGAGCATGAAGTTGAAGGCGGCGGGCTCCGTCTTGTCGGCGGCGAAGACGACGATGGGGTCGGAGCCGCGCTCCTCGAACTCCATCTCGGCGACGCCCGGCCCCAGGCCCTTCACGTTGCCGCTGAACGCGTCCTTGAGCAGGTCCTGGCCCGCGCCGTACAGCTTGAGCTTCTTCGCCTTGTCGGCGGCGGCCTTGAACGTGTCCCATGCCAGCTTGTGGACCTCCCTGTTGTTCTCGCCCTTGAAGTGGGTCATCAGCAGCTCGAGGTCGTCCCCCGCGTTGAACACGAAGAAGCTGTTAATTAGCCCCGTCCCTTGGGCGTCGGCGAGCTTCTCGTTCGCGATGTCGAAGAGGGGCTGCGGCACGACCGTGTGCCCCGCGAGGCTCCCGACGTCTGCCTTGATTAATGACACGGTGGTCTTGACCACACCAAGTGCCTCCGAATGATACTTGGGCGCGCGTATTTAACCTTGTATCGGCGTGCGCCTTCAGGTTTAAAACAAGGTACCGAGATGATCTGGCTGAGGATGCTGAGGAACATGCAGGAAGTCAAGGTGAGGGTCAACGAGTTCTATGGGGATAACCTCATCCCGCTGACCTTTCCCGACGAATGGGAGATCGAGGAGGTTCGAATGGAGTGCAACGGATCTCCCCTGATGGCCGACGAGGAGATCGAGAGCGCCCTCGACAACACCATCGGCACAGCCAACATCACAGAACAGGCTAGGGGAAAGAGAGGCAGGATAATCGTCACGTGCGACGACCTCTCGCGGCCGACGCCTGCCTACAGCGTCTTCCCGTTCATCATCGAGCAGCTCCACGAGGCTGGGATCTCGGACAGCCAGATCTCGGTCCTCGGCTCCTTCGGTTGCCACCATCCGATGAACATCGACGCCTTCGCCCGCAAGCTGGGAGAGGAGGCGGTTGCCAAGTACGACTGCGTCAATCACAACCCCTACGACAACTTCGAGAACCTGAGGAGAACTAGCAGGGGAACCCCGGTCCTCGTGAACAAGGAGTTCGCCTCGTCGGACCTCCGTATCTGCATCTCCGGCGTAAAGAAGCACACCTGGGCCGGCGCGGGCGGCGGCGGAAAGGCAGTGGTCCCGGGCATCTCCTCCATGGAGACGATCGTCTTCAACCACGGCATGATCGAGGGGCACAGGCCGCTCAACAGGCGCGTCTGGTGGATCAGGGAGAACCCGGAGAGGCTGGACATGCAGGAGGTGGCGAGGATGGCCAGGCTCGACGTCTCCGTCAACCTCGTCTACGATGGCGACAGACGGCTCATCGATCTCGTGGCGGGCGATGCCGACGATGCCTGGCACAGAGCGGTCGAGAAGTGCTACAAAGCGCACTCCTGCAGGCCCGCTTGGAAGGCGGATGTCATTGTGCTCAACGCCTACCCCCAGTCGGATCAGGACATCGAGTGGTGGGGAGCCGGCGAGTCGCTCAGGGAGGGCGGAACGGTCATTGCCATCCACCACTTCCCCCTGGGCAGCGCCATCCTGCACTACTTCGACGAGAAGGGCGGGGCCCCGTGGAAGAGGATGCAGGGTTACCCGAAGAGGAAGTGGCCGGTGGAGAGGGCCGAACGGATAATCGTGTACACGAACAGGCTTTCGAAACGTCAGATGATGGGATACAGCGACAAGGTGGAGTGGACCACAGACTGGGGAGAAGTTCAGCGAAAGCTCGTGGAGACACACGGCGAAAGCTCGAGGGTGGCGGTCTACCCCGCGCCCAAGCTCGAATTCAATCCCGAGAAGTTCCCACTGGTCCTCTAGGTTGTAGGACCCCTGAGCGTCCAATCGGGAGCTCGCGCATCTGGAACTGAGTCTGCCCTCGGCTGGTAAGGCTTCACGTCGATTATCGGCGACCCCTCGAGGGCATCCAAGCCGCTGACCCTGAGCGTACAGCCCTCTACGGCCTCGACCTTCACCACCGCAAGACCTATGGGATTCGGTCTCGAGGGACTGCGGGACGCGAAGACCCCCGTCAACGGGGCCCCCTCGTGCCTCCTGGGGACGACGCGCAGCGTCCTCCTGTTCTCCTCGTCGTCGCGGAGGTGCATCCAGTACAGCAGGATCAGGTGGGAGTAACCATCCACGCCGAGGAGACCTTGGCAGTACTCGGGATAGATGCGCACCGTCGATGTCTCGCCCGCTGATCCCACCTCGCCCACGAAACGGATTTCAGCTCCTCTAACCATTCCATCGTTCCTCCACGATATGTAAAGAATGACGATTTAATCCCTTTTCCACGGGGTTCGGGTAAGGTTTCAAAATTCCTGTGAACAGTTATGGGTGGTGGAGCCATTCTCTCGACATCGTCGTGCAGCTTTCATATTTTTACGATGTCTCTGCGATGCGCCCGAGTTTAAATATACGCGTGATGTTTAGCGCGATTTCCTTTTTACGCTGTTCTATTTATTAGAATAGCTGGTCTAAACACGAAGTTTAGAGGCTTCGCGGTGTTCTAATCTATAATATTATATAAAAGTTATTTATACTGTTTAGTCAAAAGGAGGAACTATTAAGAATGTCCCCCCGTGTGAGGTTAAAGAAGAAAATGGTGTTGGTTTTGCTTCTATCCTGCGTTGCGGTTTTCGGATTCCTCAGTGTTTTGGGCCAGGGAAATCCGCTGTCGCAGTGGCTGCCCACGGTGAATATACAGGGAAATCCGCCGACGGCGAACTCTCCCAAGGAGGGGGCTGGCTCGGATTCAGGTGGATCTACTGTGCGTCTTCCGGGGGAAGCGGGCTCTAGTTCGAACGCGTCGCGGCCGCCGCCTGTTACCTATCGCGGGCCGGAAATCGTTCTGACCCAGGGAAGCTTAAATTACACCGTGGTAGTTAACAGGACTTCTTTAAAGTTGGGTGAAGCGCTTCGCATCAATGTCACCTTGAGCAATATCGGATCGGAAACAGTCTTTGTGCCGAAATCGTATCCCTCGTTCAAGGTCTCAGTCTACAGTAAGCCTGTCGACCCCGAGGTCAGTGAGACACTGCGATCGCTGGTCTGGGGTTCCGATTACGGCGTGTTTAATCCGAACGTGGTCGTCAAGACGCCGTTGAACCCGGGTGGCACGATGAGCGAGGCCTTCGAGTGGAACCTGACGGGCAACGACGGAGTTCCCGTGGCTCCCGGCGATTATTATCTGTACGCGTCTGGTTCTCAATCTCCAGTCATGGGTCCAATGGTGATATCCATCACGCCCTAGTAGTTGAAAACAGGTATAGTTGCCCATAGCACGGTTCAGACAAGGTACAAAAGTGAAGTTCTGTTCGTTTTTTATGCCGCGCGCAAGCGGCAGGTATCTGATCGATCCGAGGCCTTAATCAAAATAAATTACGCCCCCTTATCGTCGAGTCGGATGTTCTCCTAGTTTGTGGTGCCAGTAAGCAATGATGGTAAGTCATCAGCGAGGTACACGGAGGCCAAGTCAATGGGAACGCTGTCAACCTGCAGTCCCAAGTAGAGATCGGGCATTGCATAGCTAACAACGGATGTTCGATCCTTCATCTTTTTCCACGGCGTGTGGAGTAGCGTTCATCATCCACGTGGAAACACGTGGGAAAGGCGCGCTAAGTATCAATATAAAATATAAATACATGGGCAGAAAGCGCACCAAGTTATAAATATATGGGAAGTGATGAATTAATTTGCGTCTTACGTACTCGTAAGGCGTTCAAAAAGGAGAAGAACGTATGAAAACCAAACGCTATCTCGCATTGGTTTTAGTACTTGTGTTCGTCTCTGCGTTGATCCTACCAGCTGTCATGGATGTTCAAGCCAAAAAACCTCGTGCCAAAGTCAAGGGAAACGCTCTTCCAGTTCTCAAGGATCCGAAACTGATGAATATGGGGAAGCACAAAAACGCCGAAGACCTGTTCCTTGTCATAGGCCTCAACTTTGATGCATCCCAGGACACCACGGGCAGTACGGTATACTCCGTTCAGACAACGGGACAACAGAAGTTTTTCCTCGTAAAATCATTTCTCATGGAAAGCGGATTGAAGGTTCTAAAAGCGTTCCCCGACCTCTCGTCGATATGGGTTGAAGGGAGTGAGGCGGTGGTTGAAAGTGCCTTCCAGGTCTCCATCAACCATTACCGGCTCGGCAACAAGGATTTCTTTGCAGCCGATGACGATCCATCGGTCCCATTAGACATTGTCGACTACATAGGTGCCGTCGCCGGCCTCGAGAACTACGTGACCTTTGAACCTTCGAACGTAATGGCATCTTCGGCTTCACCAAACGCTAAACCTGCAGCCGAGGTCGTCGGGCCACCCTACGACCCCTACGAGATCCGTTCCGCCTACGATTTCAACACGTTCTACACGAAAGCCCACAATTTGACTGGAAAAGGCATCAACGTCGCCATAATAGACGCCTATGGAAACCCAAACATGAATGCTGATTACCCGGTTTTCTGCACTGGAACCCAGAACGGGGGCGCGGGTCCCTGGCAGGGAGGCGCCCTGCCCAAGACTCCCGCGATCTCCTACTTCTACCCGGCTGGAAAACCAGTCTCTAAGAATTTAGGATGGGCCATGGAAACCGCCATGGATGTCGAGTGGGTTCACGCCGTCGCTCCAGGCGCCAAGATCAACCTCGTGATCTCCAAAACCGCTTCGTTTGCCAACATGCTCGCCACATTCCAGTGGACCGTAACCAACAAGAAAGGCGCGGTGATTTCCATGAGTTTCGGCGCCAATGAGGTCACCCTTCCAGCTGGATATGCCGCGACTTGGGGCGCATCCTCCAGGGCTGCCGTGAAGAGTGGAATCGCGATGATGGCCTCGACTGGCGACTACGGCTCTGATAGCTGGCGCATCCAGCATCCGGCCAGCGACCCATACACGCTCGCCGTCGGCGGCACCGAATTGGCTACGGCAGGCGCCTACCCAGGCGTATACTTCGGTGAGTCCGCCTGGTCCGGAAGCGGCGGAGGTCAAAGCATCATCTTCCCCAAGCCTGCTTGGCAGTTCGGCTTGAACGTTCCCTTGGACAGTGTCAGGGACACGCCCGATGTTTCACTGGTCGCGGACCCCAACACGGGCGCCTACGTCTACGGCACAGGGGCTGGGATGCTAGGCTGGTATGAAGTGGGCGGGACAAGCCTCGCGGCACCTCTATGGGCAGCTTTCATGGCTCTCGTCGACCAAGGACTCGGCGCTTCTGCCTCAACCGGCGGACTGGGCCTGGTCAGTCCATGGCTCTACCGAGTGTTTCGGTCGGCCGATTACGCGAACTGTTTCCACGACATTGTCAACGGCAATAACGGCGGATGGGCGGCGGGCACTGCGTACGACATGGTCACGGGCATAGGAACGCTCGACGCATGGAACCTGTTTAACCTCGGCGCACAATACATGAGAATGCCTCTAAACATCACCTACATCCCGGGCGCCAAGGCCATAGCCGTGAGCGGGACGGGAACCATGTACATCGGAACGTTCAATAGGGTTGGCAGCTGGCCTTACCAGGGAATCCTATACGAGCTCGAGAAAGGCTCCACAGCGCCACGTGCCCTATTCAACGCGGGCGGCGGCATCACGGACATAGCCGTCGACAAGAACGGCAAGGTTTACGTGATGACATACAACAAGCTGTACAAATACGACCCCCTTGCTACTGCACCAGTAACAACGTTGGTCAGTGGACTCACGTGGGGCTGGGGCGTCGACGTTGACACGAACCTGAACGTATACTACACGAACGATGCGGATGCCTCAGGCAACGGGACGGGTGGCCTCTACTGGATAAAAGCCGGCGGGGCTCCAGCGCGACTCAAAGCCGTGAGCTATCCGATTGGAGTCTGCGTAGATACCAGCAGCAACATCTATGTCACGGTGGGCGGCCTAACAATGATGATGAACGCGGCGCACACAACATGGACACAATGGAAGACCTTAGGCTCTCTGGACATCGACCTGGACACCAGAAAAACCTCATACCACTCATATTTCACAGCCATGTATCTGATGGACGACTACCCACTTCTTCTAACATCGACCCATTACGACGAGAACCTTTGGCTCGACTCTAAAACAGGCATCTACTACGTGAATTGGGAGGCTGGGTACGGCTTACCGCCAACCGGAGGCTGGGTCATGTACCTGCCCCCGGAGAAGCCGACATAGCACAAACAAGTTCAACCTTTTTTTTACGAAAGCATCATCTCATCACCCCGCGCGCGCTGTGGACCACGCCTCAAGGTATGCTACTGAAAGGTAAACCTCATTGGCGTGCCGCGGCACGATCCGAAGCGTCTTTTACGACCTGGAGCGGATGGGGAAGCTCTCGGAGGTCCGCGACCTCGTCATAGTCGTCGGGCCCCAGGCGGAACTCCCGGAAGACCTGAAACAGATGCCTCTAATCATGGGCACATGCTTGAAAGGGATGGAAGGAAAGGGATGCTACGTCCTCGGATGCCCACCCAGCAACGACAAGATGATCGACGCCATCAGACAGCTCTGTAAACTGTGACATCGAACCCGATATCCTTTTAAAATCCTAAAATCCTCGACCGATCCTTATTTTAAAAATTATTTTTTTTCGGAATATCTTTAGAGGTCGTCAAAAGATGGGCACGACCCATCGACACATGGAACTTTAATAGACAATCCCATAATGGATAAGTGGTGGGACGAAACGAACGAAGCAGAATTGGAGCTTAGGAAGAGGCTTGCCGAGGTCGGGAGGACGCTTTTCGATGATGGCCTCACCCATGGCGCGTCCGGGAACATCAGTGCCAGGATTCCGAGCTCCCGCCTCTGCCTCATCAAGCCCTCCGGCCACAGCTTGGGAGAACTGGCCCCGAAGCATTTCATCGTCGTGGACATCGACACGAGGGAGTTGTTGACAGGCCTTGAGAGGCCCTCCATCGAGACCCCCTTCCACACGGCCATCTACAGGATGAGGCCCGAGGTCGGGGGGGTCGTTCACGTCCATCCGCGATACGCGACGATCCTATCGATCACGGGCGAAGAGATCATCCCGATGAGCATGGACATCTTCGAGGCCCCCGCCCTCGCCAAGGGGATCGCCATCGCGAAGTTCGCGCCCCCTGGATCGGAAGCGCTCGCCGAGAACCTCGTCGAAGCCCTCAGGGATCGGGTGGCCGCCCTGATGCCGCACCACGGCGTCACCGCCATTGGGAGGACGATTGGGGAGGCGGCGCAGAACGCACGGGTCGTCGAGAGGCTCGCGCAGCTCCAGTACGAGGTCGCCTTGATCGGGAAACCCACGCCCCTCCCCGAGTCCCTACTCAGGAGCCTCGTTGAGATAGCTGAGAATCAGGGGCTCCTCGTTTAGCGATCTATTCTTATCACATTTGAAATTCTAGGCGGCTCGATGCCTTGACTAGCGGAGATGCATGAAAAAGGGGATAGCTCCGCATTACTTCAAGGCGAACACACTGATTGAAGGAAATCTATCACTCGACATAAAATAGTCCCAGCGCCCTTGTTGACGCCTGACGGCCACGCCTCTGACTTTATAGTCTATTTATCCTCATATCATGTCCGATGGGGGTGTCCGATTGGAGAAGGTCATCGAATTTCTGCGGGCGGTGGGGAGGCTTAAGGGGATTCCCAGAACGGGCTGGGTCGAGGCGGAAATTAAAGAACCAGAATCCGTCGCCGATCACTGCTTCAGGACGGTGGTCCTCGCAATGGTGACCGCCGACATTCGTGGGCTGAACACCGAGAAGGCGCTTAGAATGGCGATACTTCACGACCTAGCCGAGGCCGAGACGGGGGACCTCACCCCTGAACAGAAGGACCTGATGGGCGCAGGTTATAGTCGCGAGGAGAAGAGAGCTATGGAAAGCATCCTATCCCTACTACCCAAGGCGCTGGACAGGAAATACAGAACACTGTGGCACGAGTATCATGACTCCTCCTCGCCCGAAGCCGTCATCGTGAAACAGGCCGATCGCCTTGAGATGCTGTTGCAAGCCCTGGAGTATGAGGAGAAGGGTGCGGACGCATCGAAGCTTAGACATTTCTGGGATACAAAAATCGAAGATCCGATCCTGTCCGAGCTGCTAAGGCCAGAGATCGAAAAAAGAAGGGGGAGGGTCTGAGCTAGGTTTCATTACTTCCTCTTCGCTTTCGGTATCGCCAGATCCCGTGCGCCCGTCTTCGAGACCTTCCCCTCGGGCCAGTTCTCCTCCACGAGGCCGATGATCCTCTCGGCGTAGACGACCTTCTCTCGCGCGAGCTGCTCGAGCCCGCCGGCCCAGGGCTTGTAGAGGCCGCCGCAGCTCGGCCCCGGCTCGAGCTTGAAGTAGCACGGGGAGCAGACTCTCGCCATCTCCGGGGCCTCGTAGAACCTGTTGAAGCCGCCCCAGGCGTCGAAGAGGTAGACGTGCAGGTCCATCGGCATCTTCACGGCCTTCCTGATGGCGGCGAGCTGGGGCAGGGTCAGGTCTGCGACCGGGTTGAACGTGTTAGCGCCGAGCATCTCGAGGACCTTGGCACCAGCGGGATTCGCGTGCCCCGCGAAGATGGAGACCTTGAAGACGACGTCCTTCGGGATGTGCCCCGCCTTCCTCAGCTCGTTGAGGGCGTAGAGGCCGCACTCCCCCACGACGAGGAACCCCCTGAACCCGAGATCGATCAGGTGGCGTATCTCGTCGATCACCTCGATCAGCCCCTTCATGCCGCGGTACCGCATGCCGCTGATGGCTCCCTCCGGCGTCGCGATCTGCCTGCCCGTGTCCCAGAGGGCCCTGGGGCCGGGCGTCATGATGACCTCGAGCTTCGAGTCGTGGGCCAGCTGCGCGAACTCCTCGAGCTCCCCGTCGCCGAGGAGGGTCGCCCCCATCACGGTGCATATCAGCCGGTGGACTGGGACGTGCCGCTTGTCCATCTCGTCGACGAGGGCACGGAGTACCGACAGACGCTCCACCCCCGAGATCTCGATGCGGTAGTTGGCGCCGTCGGGAAAGGTCAGGGAAGAAGTCGGGAGATCGTAGGCGTCGCCCTCGGGGAGGCCGATCTCGGCCAGCATCTTGGCCGTTTCCTTGAGCACTTTATCCCCGAATAGAACTCTCACAATGTATATAATATTATTCTTATCTTCATTTTTTATACCTGAAGGAATTTCGTTACGAAAGTCATTGAATCGGGCTTTCGGGATTTACAGAAACATCAATAAAAAGAATCGGAAAAAGGGCGGACGATTTCATATTCGTATATTGTTTCGTTGGTTTAGCGTGTATCCTCAATTGGTATTATTTCCAGGATGACCTGTCCATCAGGGTCCGGACATTCGACTTCCCATGTTCCTGGAAGCCAGTCGCCTGGCTCATCTATGTTGCGCTGCTTCGCGGATGTTTTGTTGTATTCCCTTAATTCTGTCGATACAACCTCACTCCGCGGGCGCTATCCAACGAAGACTTGACAGAACCTCTCCATTGAAGGGAGATCTTTGGGCTAGACATCGAGGGCTTCGAGCGGGTGTACAGAGACGATCAGCTAATTATCTATAAAATGAGGTAACGAACAACTTCCCAGCTCATTGATAATTTACCCGCTTCCTTTTCGCTACTTCATCGCATTGCCTTCGGAAGGTTGCGACGCGTGGAACATGCGCTTCCGCAGCTGGACGCTGCCGATCAGGCCCACGATCCCGAGCGCGACGACCCACGTCTCGACGAGATACACGTCGACGGGCGATGCGGACGATCCGAGCACGCTCTGGAGATACGGAACGGCTGCGTCCACCAGGCTCTTGTAGACGAAGGCGCCGAGGAACAGCCCGAATCGGGCCTTCGTGACGGATGCGAATATCAGGAGGGCGGAGAACGTGTGGATGAATATGGTGAGCAGCCTCTCCAGGGCCGGGGCAGGCAACACCCATGGGGAAACATCGAGCTGGGCCTCGACGGCCTGCCTGACCTCGGGCGGGAGGCCGTCCAGCAGCGATTGGTTGGAGAGGAACATGACCAACGAGATCAGCGTGGAAAGGGCCAGCAGGAATGCCTCGGTGGCCCCGAAGCCGATCCCGAAGGCCGTGGCCTCGTCCAGGGTGGCCTCCCGGAGCTTCGACCTGCGGAACGCCAGGTAGGTGAATCCGCACTCGAAGATGCCCGTCCTCAGCCCCACGTACGCCCCCAGCGCCGCGAGGGACGCGTTGAAACCGAGCGATCCGGCGAACCAGCCGTACAGCGAGGGGGTCACGGTGAGATCCAGGACGACCTTCGGGATCACGGCGGCGGCCCAGACCAGCCCTCCGAGGGCGAACAGCCTCATGCCGGCGTGGCTCCTCCGCCTCCAGTACGCGATGGCGAGGACGCCCACGAGGAGCATGCCGATGGGGCCGAGGACGATCAGCGCATTCATTTTGGAGTCTAAATGATCAGGTGGAAATTAATAAAATTACTTTCTCACAATCGCCGCCGACATCCTGCCTCACGAGCCCTTCGGAGAATATGGCCGGCATCTTCCTGGGTCCGCTGGCTCACGGGTGCTTGGGGCGATGAGGGGCTGGATGCCCTTCGGGAGGTCGGGATCGATACGGCACTAGAACTTCGTTATGTGATCCTCGTTCATGAGGATCTTACTATCAAATTCAGCCGATGCACACACGCCTCCTAAATCTCTGGCGTAACCACCACACCACCCAAAGCTTTAATATGTCCTGAATTTCTTTGGAGTTTCAAAACAGCATGGTCTAAATTTTAACTTTCTCAGGCTTTAATCAGCTTAAGTTTTATCTTAGTTTTTATTCTGTCACTATGATCTCACATGAAATAGAAAATAATTTTATTTTCATATTTATTTATCAATAATAGTTATTTTAGATTTACAAAATTTATATTATAAAAAAGGATAGAAGAAACCATGCCACTTGAAGATTACCTGGCTCCAGGTGAAGATGTTAAATTTCAAAGCACCGCGAATATAAAATATGGTAATAAGGGTTATCAGGTTATTGTCACAAATAGGAGGGTCCTTCTATATTCAAGAAGGGGATTGATTTTCAAGAGTGATGATGTGGTAACACAGAAATTAGATGAATTACAGGGAATGAAGTATAAGGAGAAAGGCATTATTGCTAAAAAAGGAATAATAGAGATTCACGGTAAAACGTTGATGCAGCTCTATGGAGATTCGGGTGAAATCAAAACTCTTTATCAGCAGCTACTCCAATTCATGTAGGTGAGTGAACTGCATCTTGAAGATGCTAGAAGAGAAATAATTGGTAAAATTAGTGATAAAAGCGGATTTAAAATAGAAGAAGAGTTTTTATCTCCCTCCTTAAGGCAAAAAATCACTATGTTGGCACAAGTTTGGAGAAATTTAATTTTCCTTAAGCAAATGATTATGAGTGAGAATACAAGAGCTGAGCAGTTGAGGTCATATTATATAGCTTCTATAGCAATAGGAATTATAGGTTCAATTCTTATGTTTGAATTGCAATTTGTGATAGGAATAGTTTGGATTCTTATCTTTGGGGGAATATCATACACCTTATTTAATGAACGTCATAGGACTTACGAGAGAATTGCTAATGATCTCAAAACAGTTAAGCCTTTGGATGAGGAAATAATCTCAAAGATTAATGAATTTTCTGAGCAGGGAACGAGCGAAAAAAATCTTTTATGGATGAGGCAAACGACTTTGAATGTGTCTACAGGGGTTTCAACATCTCAAACTCAACTAGAACCTCTCAAATGTTCGATTTGTGGAGCCAGTTTGCCCTTACCTATAATGAAATTCTTTAAGTGCAGTTACTGTGGAACAATATATCCCCTTAAGGAAATCGTCAAAATTTTGGGAGAAAATTTAAAAACTTTGTAAATTTTCTATTATTTGCGCGCGCGTAAAACTTGTTGCCCTAGGAATTCTCGTAATGAGATTCGAACTTGGATGCGCGCGCGGCTGTCGGCGAGATAAGGGAGATCTGAAACACTTTTCTTCACGCGCGCGTTTTCCCGACTTCTCAGCAGTTATGTCGGAAATACCATCAACGCGCTCACCGAGATGAAAATCAATCACATCGGATATACCTAGAATCCGAGCGGTCTCATTAAGCCTAGGAAGCAAGTAATTAGCCCTAAAATCTTCCTCGGAAACGAAACGCTCAGACAACTCCATTTCAGTACTTCTTCAATAAATTGTTAAGATTATCGGAAATGCTTTGTTCAAAATGACCTCGGAATTGTAATCCTAGGCGTCCACGTTTTTCGTTCATTTCTTAGGAACTTTGCGAATAAATAAGCTTCCTCGTTAATCAGAGTTCCAATAGTCTGTCTGTTGCCTATCCTTATTCTTGGGATATCAACCTTGGATTCGAAGAATGCGTTGAGAAGCTTCATCAAGCTCCTGGTCTGGGAATCGTTAAGATATTCCCTCTTTCCTTTTCTCGTTCTCGACACGCTCTCGCTCTTTGTAATGAAATCCTTTCGATTAAGCTCTCGGCAATACTGGATCAGGGGAGATACTAAAGTTCTTGAAGATTCGTAAAGATGTTAAACATAATATCCGAAAAATAAAATCACAATGAATAGATATACTATAACTCTTTTTCTAACTTTTTTTTAACTTCATTTAATAATCTTAATATTTCATTTATTATGTCATAATTCATTTTTTTACGTCCTAATAATAATTCTTCCTGAGGTTGAATAAGCCATTCATTTATTTGATTATTAAGTATATTAACCCTTACACAATATTCTCTTATTTTAAAATAAAATTGATCCGTCTCATCTAAATAATGATAAGTTAATAAATTATCAAGGTTAACAGTTTTAAAATGATACTGAACTCTTTCGCCTTTCTCTATAGATTTATATAATAAATCCAATAAAGATAAATTATCAATTACTTCATCTTTCAATCCGTCTAATTTTCTTTTATTTTCTTCATTGTGAATTAATGAGTATATTGTACCTCTACCGGTAATTGCTATTAAAACAGGACTATCTGGTTTCTGCGGTTTACTTATGCAGTCTTTAATTGCTTTTCTAAAACGAGCTTTAAATTCATCATCAATAGAAGGGTCTTTTTTATATTTTATGATACTTTTATGCTCTAAATGAAAAGGTATCGTTGTTTTTTCATATGCAATTGTTATTGTGCCGTGTTTAAAACTCTGACGAACACCGAGTTCCCAAAAAACATTTGGTTTACAATCCGTAAGATCAGCCACAACGATAGGCGAAAATATCAAATCCTTGATGATTTGCTCCTGAACATTCTCACGAAGAGGTGAAGAGCGAAAGGCCTCTACATTTGGAACTTCTTCGATTAGTGGCTTTAGAAATCTCTCATAGTGTCGAGTCCATTCCTCTTCATTCCTCGATTCTGTTTTTGAAAAAGGCATTATTACGAAGCATTTTATCTTACTTTCAGACATGAAATCAGTATTAGATAATTTTTACCATGATTTATATTTTTTTAATCGAAAATATTAACAACTTATAAATTTCTAAAAAACCAACAAATAACATCACTTTTTGTGTGATATACGTGTGGTGATGGTGAGAGAAGAGATATACAAGAGAATAAGAGTAGAAAAGAAGAGATAATTGTAAGTGTAAGTAAGAGAGTTTGGGTTTGGGATCTAATTTTTAACACCAAACCCAAACAACGCCATCGAAGGGCTCCCTCATCTTAGGGTCCTTCATATTCTTGACGAACCCCTTCTCCGTGGTTGATTTCCGTCATGAACCATATCCTGAAGGAGCCTGCGATCCTGCTCATCCCGCGTTCTGATAATGAGCCCAATCTTTTATTCTGTAATGGAGTCTGGACAGAGGGACGACGTGTTGGAATAACGGAACTCGTTTTCGGTCTCTTTAAGCCAGATCTTTAATTTTATCGCGTCCCAATTCTTTATCAAATAAAGGGCATCCTGTTACGATCTAATTTGATATTTCCATGCAATGATTATGCGCAAAAATAATGGCGTATGGAAATCAAAACAGATTAGGAAACACAGAGCGACGCGCACAAAAGTTATAGCTTGACCAATTTGATCGACTAGGACTGCGTGTGACGTCGCTTGCCTCATAATTGGGGTTATTTAAGTGCCGTTGCTGCTGCAGCCTCGTTTGGGGTAAGCTCGACCCTAAACAAGATCGCACTGCAGAATGTTCATCCCACTGTCGTTGCTGGAATGATCTACAGTATTGGGGGTCTTTTCCTTTTCAGCATCCGTCTTACTCCTCTGGGCGATAGGATCCTTTCTTTGCTTGAAACTCCCGAAACTGAACGCAAGATATCGGCGAATGATTTTAGGACCCTGGCTTTCGCCATTGTCTGCGGCTCAGTGGGCGCACCATTGTTGTTCCTGAATGGCCTGAATCAAACTACGGCGATCAACGCATCTCTGCTTCTCAACGCCGAATCTTTGTTCACTGCCTTGATAGCTTTCGTATTTCTCAGCGAACGTGGAACGAGAAAAGAGTATCTGGGCATGCTCATGTTACTCATTGGAGTAGTATTCGTGACCACGAATGGAGAATTTCAGAAACTCTCTCTGATGGAGAACGTTACCGGCAATTTGCTGGTCGTAGGTGCTTGCCTGTTCTGGGGTATAGAAAACAATCTGAGCAAATTTCTGAGCAAGAAACGAGATATCATGCTGATAATCGGATTGAGGTGCTTCATTGGCGGTTCGGCTTTACTGGCAATAGCTTTCGTCGTCGACGCCAGCTTCAGCATTCCTTTGATCTCGATACCCTATCTGTTGTTCGTAGGAGCTTTCAGCGTCGCATTCTCAATGCTGTCGTATCTCTTTGCATTGAGGAAAATAGGTTCTATGAGGGCCGGGGTCATCTTTTCCATGTCTTCACTATTCGGAGTGGTCATTGCCTTTCTCACACTGAGAGAAGCTTTCACCCTCATACAACTGGTAGCTGCAACAATCATTGTTTTAGGAGTTTACATCCTCTATCTATATGGAAAACGAAAATAGACCAATCCTCCGCCAGTCTTTCCATGCCAGTCTGCGCGCGCGAACATGATTGATGCTCTGCGCACCTTCCATGAAAGAATCTCATGAGCCTAGATTGAATGGGTTGTCGATGCATCAAATGGGATACCCATATTGAGATTGCACGCAAGGATTCGAGGAATAGTTCAGGAATAAAATTTGGGTGAAAATTTCGAGGCCATCAAACTGCTAAAAACATCAAGATTTCGCAGTTTTAGATCCCATGCCTAGCTCAGGAACTCCGTGACCTCTTCGATCGTCAGCTTTGGTCGTGGCTTTGGAGTTGATGCCGGCCATCCTAGCGTGACTGCTGCCATGAGCTTCCAGGGTTTGCCGAGGTGTTTGGCCAGGGCTTCGTGGGCGTAGTAGATGTCGGCTATCCAGAGTGAGCCGAGGCCGAGGCTGTACGCCTTAAGCAGGATGTTCTGGATAGCGGCTGCGACGCTATGCTCCTCGGACGCCCAGCCGTGCTCCCCAGCGTTCCACACCATGATGAGGACAGGAGCCTTCTCCATGATCCCGCATGACGCCAGCGACGATCCCATCTCCGACATCACTATCCTCTTAGCCCTAGCCTCTAGCTTCGAGCGGAACAAGTCCGTCAGCCTCTTCTTCGCCTCGCCGGTCAGAACTGTGAACCGCCACTGCTGCCCGTTCTTCGCCGAGGGAGCCCACGTCCCCGCCTCCAGGACCTCCCGAACCAGCTCCATCGGCACGGGCTGCCCCGTGTAGCTCCTGATGCTCCTCCTGCCCCTTATGGCCTCATCCAGCTCCATGAGCATCAACGTGAAAAGGGGAAGAACAGATCATTTAAGGAGCTCGAAATATGAGGCTGCTCTCCATCGGCGACAACTGCATCGACCACTACGCCGAGCTGGGGAAGCGGTTCCCCGGCGGCAACGCCCTCAACGTCGCCATCTACGCCAACAGGATCAGGGGAGTCGAAGCAGACTACATCGGAGTCGTGGGCGACGACGAGGCCGGCGACTTCATCCTCCGCCAGATGCGCCAAGAGGGGCTCTCGACCCAAGGCGTCCAGCATCTGCACGGCAAAACCGCCGTCACGACGATCCTCATCCGCGACGGGGAGCGCGTCTTCGCCGCCTACGACGAGGGCGTTCAGAGGAATGCAGTCTTCCCAAGCGAATGGCTGAAGAAAATCCCAGAATACGACATCGCCCATTACACGGTCTGGGGCTTCGGCAGGGAGCACGTTCCCAAGATCAAGAAGGATGGCCATCCAATCCTTTCGTGCGACTTCTCGTCGGAGCTCGACAGCCCCGCATTGGAGATCATGCCCCACCTCGACTACGCCTTCTTCTCCGGCTCTAAACTCATCGAAAAGGGAGAAAACCCCGAGGAGAGGCTCACCCAACTCAAGGAACGCACCGGCGGCACTGTCGTCATGACCCTCGGCGAGCACGGCTCCATCGCCCACGACGGAAAAAGGATCCACCGAGGAAAGGCCACACCCGTCGTCGTAGTCGACACCCTCGGCACCGGCGACGCCTTCATAGCGAGCTTCCTGGCATCAGCAGCGTCGGGCGACCCGATCCCCGAAGCCCTCGAAAAAGGCCACAGAGCGGCCGCACCCGTCTGCCGCAGGCTCGGAGCCTGGGGTGGAGAAGGAGCACCATGAAAAACCGACCCGAAGATCCAAACCTCCGATAAAATCCGGAGCACCAAAAAACACTATAAGTGGCAGCCGCTCAGAACTCGACCCTGTCGTAGTACCGCCACCGCTCCATGTTCCGGTTCCTGGCGAGGCTGAGGAAGTAGCTGAACCACTCCAGCTCGACGAAATGGGTGAACGGCGTCAGCAGGTTATCCACCTCCAAGCCAAGCGAGTCACAGACCACGAGGTGCACGCCGTTCCCCCTCGCGAAGTCCACGACGGCATCCTCGAGCTCCCCCTCGTCGCCGCGCCCCCTCAGGAAGACGGCGGCCGACTCCGGGGCGAACATCTCGATGGGGCCGTGACGGAACTCCGAGTAGTCGACGGGCGTCGAATTGACCCAGCACATCTCCATCAGCGTGCACAGGGAAAACTGGTACGCCAGGCCGTAGTTGACACCGCCGCCGACCACGAAGACGTGCCGCTCGTCCTTGAACTCCAGGCCGAGGCGCCGGGCCCTCTCCTTGGCTGGTGAGATCATCCCCGGGAGCACGTCGGGTAAGCTCCCTGCGAGCTCGATCAGACGCGATCCGACCTCGAAGCCCTTCGAAACGAACATATCGCCGAAGAGGAGGTAGAGGCTCGCCAGCTTCCCGATCGTCACACCCCTGCTGACGGTGCCGAAACCGTGATCCGCCTTCGCGCAGATCGGCGCGTCGTCGTGCTGGGCGATCCCGAGGGTGGTCGCGCCCCTCTTCTTCGCCCATTCGAGGGCCCTGAGCACCTCCCGGGTCCTCCCCGAGTGCGAGATGAAGATGCACGCGGCTCCCGGGCCGACGCTGGCTGGCTTGCGCTCGAGGAACTCCCATCCCGAGAACTGGTGGACCGGCGCGTCGGTGTACCTCTCGGCCACGTACCGTATGGGGTGCTGCACGGCGTACGATCCGCCGCTCCCGATCAGGTAGAACCGCTCCGACGGGGCCAGCTCCTCGGCAATGGATCTTATCACGTGCCTTCGGGAGAGCACGGACTCGATGGTCGACTCCGTGACGCCCTCCTTCAGCCATTCCGGCCTGTACCGATCCTCGCACAGATAATCCTCGGCTCCATTCAAGACGTTCAAGCCTCCGCGAAGATGAGCTATGCATCATCTTTAACGCGGCTCGTAGATAAATCGACTCCGAAGTGGGAATACTAATGCCTGTTAAGATTTCCCAAGCCCGAAAAAAAATTTTGATGCACACGGCGGGAAGCCTTACGGTCGCAACCCATTCTGGGCGATCAGCTGGAGGGGCGATCAAAGGATTTTATGATTTCCCTGCACTTGTCCGCGTACTCGCAGTACTCCAAGCACGAGGCGTCCTTGTTCGGGCGCAGCCACTCGGCTCCGCATCCAGCGCAGGTGGCCTTGTCCTCGTCGCTCCAGATCTCGACGTCTCCACCGCATACGTGGCACTTGACGTACGCCATCGTTGGCCTGACGAACCTGCTGATGCCCGGGCACGTCTTCGGATTTGTCTGGCTGGATCTGCTCATCCTTGCGCCTCCTTCATCGTTCCCTTCACCGTAACGACGTGTCGACTCACTGGAATCCTCTTCCCCGAGGTTTCGAGCGCCTTCTTGACGATCCAGTCGAGTCCATGGCAGCACGGGACCTCCATGTGGACGACGGTGATGCCCTTGACATCATTACGCCTCAGCACCTCGCCGAGCTTGTCCGCGTAGCCTCGGGCGTCGTCGAACTTCGGGCATCCGAACAGGACCACCCTGTTCCTCATGAAGGAGCCATGGAGGTCAGGAAGCGCGAAGGGCACGCAGTCCGACGTGATCAGTAGGTCCGACCCCTTCAGGAACGGAGCGTCCACGGACACGAGCCTAAGATGCACGGGCCATTGCCTGAGGGCGGACTCCCTGGGCGCTCCAGGGACCTGCGCCGCTCGCGAGAACGTCTGAACCTGGGTGGACGGACCGACGCGCTCAACGGTGTTTTCATCCTCCACATGCGCCTTGGCGACTGCCTCGTCGAAGGGCTTCGCCTCCCGCTCCTCTATGGCGATTGCTCCCCGTGGGCAGTGTCCGAGGCACGCGCCCAGCCCGTCGCAGTAGACGTCGCTCACGAGCTTCGCCTTGCCGTCGACTATCCTGAGCGCGCCCTCGGCGCAGTTGGGCACACACAGGCCGCAGCCATCGCACCGCTCCTCGTTTATCTTCACAACTTTCCTCAATTCCATCCTGCTAAGCCTCCTTTAGCATATGGTCTCCTTTCATCGCCCCAACGAACCATTTATGAAATTATCTACATATGAAAAAATATTCATATATATTTAATGCTTCCCATGCGATACATCCTATTTGCAAAGTATGCTGATCTTCAGATAATCATTCAGTCCTCGTCTTGAAGAGCAGCCAGTTCTCGGGCTTGTCGGAGAAGTGGACCAGCGTGTAACGACCCTTCATCTTCTTCCCGAGGAGCTCGAAGACCATCTTGTCGGGCTTCCTGCTCTCGAGGGCATATGTCCCCCTGTCCCAGATGCTGACGGTGCCCGCGCCGTACGCGCCCTCCTCGATGACGCCCTGGAAGTCGATGTAGTCAGTGGGATGGTCCTCAACCTGCACGGCAAGCCTTCGGACACCGGGGGCTGTCGGTGGCTCCTTGGGGATGGCCCAGCTCTTGAGGACGCCGTCCATCTCCAGCCTGAAGTCCCAGTGCAGGTGGGTCGCGTGATGTTCCTGGACGACGAAGCGCGCCTGAACCCTATCTCTATTCGTTGATTTCTTTATCAGAACCGCTTCAGACATCTACCCCAGTTTGATACCATCCTCATGGATGTTTATAACATCGCCGTCCTTCTTGGGCCGATTCCGTGTATCACGTTATTTGGGGAAATAGACCAACTTATAAAATACGTCGAGACGAAATAACACCGAAGGTGCGACGGTTGGATATCGACAGGGACATAGGCAAGCTCAGGGAGGAGTTCCCGATCCTGAAGTACAAAACCTACCTGAACAGCGCCGCCCACGGCCCCGCCCTGTGCCGCGTCTGGGATGCCGTCCAAGACTGGTGGCGGTTCAGGATGGACGAGGATCGTGGGCCGCAGATGCCCGACGCGAAGAAGGAGGCGGCGAGGCTGGTGGGCGCGGAGCCGGACGAGGTCTGCTGGGTGAGCCGCGTCAGCCAGGGGCTCAACGTCGTGGCCAGCATGACGAAGCTAAAGAAAGGGGAGAACGTCGTCGTCACCGACCTCGCCTACCCCTCGAACGTCTTCGTCTGGCTACCGTACAAGGCGAAGGGCGTGGAGATCAGGCGCATCGCCCACCGTGATGGTCGCATCGAGCTGGGCGACTTCGAGGAGGCGATGGACGACCGAACCAGGGTCGTCTGCATAAGCAGGGTCGAGTGGACGAGCGGCTTCAAGTACGACATGAAAGCGATCTCGGAGGTCGCCCACGGGCACGGCGCGATCATCGTCGACGACGCGTACCAGGCCGTCGGACCCACCCGGGTCGACGTCCACGCGGACGGCGTCGACTTCCTGACCTTCGGGAGCGAGAAGTGGCTCTGCTGCCCTGCGATGGCCGGCGTCCTCTACGTCAGGAAGGACCTCATCGACGAGTACGACCCCTCGTACAGGTTCTACATGGCCGTCGACGATATCGCCAAGGTGGGTCAGCCGTGGCTGCTGCCCGACCACGACAACGTCGCCTGGTACGAGAAACCGCTCCTCAGGACGGCGGCCAAGTTCGACCCGGGCTGCGTCTCCGACGATGCCCTCTGGGGGTTCGCCGCGTGCCTCGGCTTCTGGAACGGCCTCGACACGGAGAAGGTCGAGCGCCGGGTGAGGCGATTGAGTGGCTACCTCATCGATGGGCTGAGGGGGCTCGACCTCAAGGTGAACACGCCTCTGGAGCCCGAGGAGAGGGCCGGCCTGGTCACCTATACGACCGGGCGCTTCGAGACCAACCAGAAGAGCATCGCGGCCCTGAGCGGGGCCGGGATCATCGTGGCTCACAGGTACGCCGGCGGCGTCGGGGGGATAAGGGTCTCGACCAACGTCTTCAACACCGAGGAGGAGATCGACCGCCTGCTCAAGATGCAGAGAGGGAACAGCTGAAGTAGCCAGACCCCCTCATCTTTTTACCATCCTCCGTGCTCAACGGGGGGCCATTCGACCCACCTTCGTGAAGCATCCGATCTCTCATGGTGGGCGACTGAAGTTTGTAAATAAAATTTATGTATCTGGATCTCCCCTCTTCACCGACTCATCATGGACAGGGTCGACGTCGTCATCATTGGCGCCGGCGTCGTGGGCCTCGCAATAGCGGCGGAGATCGCGCGGAAAGACAGGGACCTCTTCGTCCTGGAGAAGGAGAAGGCTTACGGCCAGGGGTCCAGCAGCCGCAACAGTGAGGTGATCCACGCGGGGATCAACTACCCTCCGAACTCCCTGAAGGCGAAGCTCTGCGTCAGGGGGAATGAACTGATGTACAAGATCTGCGCTGAGAACGGCATCGCGCACAACAGGATAGGGAAGATCATCGTGGCCACGAACGAGAACGAGGTCAAGGAGATCACGCGGCTCATGAAGCAGGGGGTAAACAGCGGCGCCAGGGACTTGGAGATGATCGACGGAGGCCAGATAAAGAAGCTCGAGCCGTACGTCGAGGCGATCGCCGCCGTCTATTCGCCGTCCACGGGCATCTTGGACGCCCACGGCCTGATGGACCACTTCTACAGGAAGGCGAGGAAGAACAGCAGCATAGACCCCCTGATCCTCGACACGGAGGTGAAGGGCCTCAAACGGAAGGGCGACGGCTTCGTCGTCGAGATGTCGAGCGGCGGCGAGCCGTTCTCCATCGAGTCGAGGGTCGTGATCAACGCCGCCGGCCTGTACGCCGACAGGGTGGCGGAGATGGCGGGGATCGACGTCGCCAAGGAGCGGTACAGCATCCACTGGTGCAAGGGAGACTACTTCAGCCTGTCCGGCAAGCCACTCGCCCGGATGCTCGTCTACCCCGAGCCGCCGAAGGATGGCTCCGGCCTCGGGATCCACGCGACGCCCGACCTCACGGGACGGATAAAGTTCGGCCCGAACACCTATTACGTCAGGGAGATCGACTACAAGGTGGAATCGAACCTAGACGAGTTCTGGAACGACATCGTCAAGTACATGCCCGCGGTCAGGAAGGAGAACCTCCACCCGGACATGGCCGGCATCAGGTCGAAGCTCCAGGGGCCGGGCGAGCCCTTCAGGGACTACGTGATCAGGCACGAGGAGGACAAAGGGTTCCCCGGCCTCATCAACCTCATCGGGATCGAATCGCCTGGGCTGACGGCCTCCCCGGCGATCGCCGAGATGGTCAAGGGGATCGTGGACGAGACCCTCTAGAATCGACCGTCATCCACCCCCGAGATTTCATCCCTCTCGACAGCGTGCGCGATCGGATACCCCTTAAACCCTTGAACTCCCGATGAATCTGCGAAAGCGGGCATGATCGTCATCCTATGCGGTCCAGCCGGCGCCGGGAAGACGTCGATCGCGAGACGATTGGTCGGAGAGCTCGAAGACGCCCGCGTCATATCCACGGACTGGTTCAAGCGTAGGGCCTACGAACGGATGTTCAGGGAGGTCCGGAACATGTTCGGCAAACAGAAGTACCTGATTTTAGATGGAACCTTCTACAGGAAAGAGTACCGAGATCGGATCGAAGAAATTGCATCAAACGAGGAGAAGGTTGTTACCATATTCGTCGAATGCCCGCTCGAGACCTGCCTCAAGCGAAACCGGGAGAGGGTGGAGGCCATTCCCGAGCGCGCGGTCCATTCGATCTGGAATCAGTTCGAACGGCCAGAGCGCCCTGACATCCACATAAACTCTGATGAGGTCGACGTGGACAGGGGCGTTGAAATCATTTTGGAAAGGCTGAAAAACCTAAAGGAAGCTGAAGAGGATAACATTAAGACATAACATAATACTTATAATTCAAATTGTAGAAGCCTATTCTGAATTTAATTTATTATTCATTAATAATTAGATAAAAAGACTTTTGCCTATTTTAGCTCATATTTTCTATGTAGAATTCAAAAGCTTTAAAAATAAAATCAGGAATTACGGAACACGGTATTCATGACTGTAAAGGTTCTGACCAAGGAAGATCTTTGGAGCACCGTCGTGGGCGGAGCCGCACTGGCGACCGGCGGCGGAGGCGCCTCTCCGACCTATGAATTTTTCAGCGGGGCAGTCGACCCGCTCGTCGAGAAGGGGGTAAGGTTCAGGCTCGCGGAGGCTCAGGACATCCCAAAAGGTGAGCTCATCTTCGTCAGCGCCGGCGTGGGAGGAGGACTCGAAAGGCGCAAAACGGAACTGTACATGCGCAGGTACCCGAGCGTGCAGGAATGGATCAGGGAGATGGACAGGGTATTCCCCCTCCCCTCCTGGGCCGAGATACCCGGCGATGATTGGCCAACGATGCCGTACAGGCGCATGGTTCAGCTGAAGGGGCGTGAACCCTTCGGGGTCATGCCCTTCGAGATCGGACCGAACAACTACCGAGAGTTCACTACCGCGGGAACGCTGAACAAATCCGTCGTGGACGCGGACACCGCAGGCCACAGGGCCGTGCCTGAGCTCTCATTGGCGTCGCTGAACGTCACGCATGCCCCAGTCGCCCCGCTGATCGTGAGCACGAGCTGGGGGGACCTCGCCGTGTTCGAGAAGTTCCTGAGCTGGCAGAGGGCCGAGGACCTCGTGAGGCACATCGCCATCATCTCGGGGGGCGGATGCATGGGAATGACCGCCTTCACCGACGAGTGGATCAAGAAGGGCACAGTGCACGGCACGCTGTCGCTCTCGATGAAGGTCGGCAAGGCGATCCTGAAGGCGAGGGCGGACCACGCCGACCCCGTGGACGCCATCCTCAAGGCGGCCGGGGGATACCTGCTCTTCGAGGGTGAGGTCGCCGCCTACACGAACGAGGGGCACGACTCCTTCACGTGGGGAAACGCGTGGATAAAGGGCACGGGAAAGCACGGCGGCAAAACGCTGCGGATCTGGTTCAAGAACGAGAACCAGATCAGCTGGATCGACGAGAAGCCGTACGTCACCTGCCCGGATCCCTTCACTGTGGTTGACCGAGAGTCGGGCGAGGGGCTGTCGAACTTCAGGGTGACGGACTGGCCCCAGGGCCGAAAGGTCGCCGTCTGGGGAATGAGATCCGCGGACCCCTGGAGAACGGAGCGAGGCCTGAGGATCTACAACCCCAAACACTTCAGCTTCGACATCGAATACAAACCCATCGAGAAGATCGTGAAAAAATAGTCACACCAGCCAATCGCAGCCACGTTCTCTTTTTCCATCTTTTTTCGTACATCCTCGGTTCATCTAGTTTCAAACGTTGGAAATGCACCGATTCCATTCGACTTAGTGACCACACGATTCAACTTCCGACGGGAGGGATCACGATCTGAGAAAAAGGGTTTTTATGTAAAGGGCCTTGAAGATAGCGAGGAAATGGAAGATGACCGTCAAGACGCTGTCCAAGGAAGATTTGTGGTCCTCCGTATTAGGCGGCGCCGCACTCGCCACAGGCGGAGGGGGCGCGGCCCCGAGCTACGAGGCCTTCATCAAAGAGGTTGACCCGATCTTTAAGGCTGGGTTCAAGCCGAGGTTGATCGACCCAGCGGATCTCCCCGACGTAGGGCCGGTCCTCGTACCGATAGGGATCGGCGGGGGCATCACGCGGGAAGACCAGGAGAGGTACGGACCGCCGATCAGGTCGGGGCCCTACATGCCCATCGCCTACGACGAGATGAACAGGGTTTTCCCCCTTCTGGAGGGCGTGGAGAGCCCTGGTGACGACTGGAGGTCGGCCGCCATAGGCCGTTTGAAGGAGATAAAGGGGGAGAAAAAATACGTGGCGCATTTCGCCGGCGAGATCGGCCCAGGGATATACCGCCAAGCTCTGAGCGGGGCCAGGGAAGGAGTGCCCGTCGTCGACGCCGACATGGCCGGGCAGCGCGCCGTGCCCGAGCTGTGCTTCACCAGCTTCAACGTCAAAAACATTCCCGCGACGCCCGTCGTCATCGCGACGGTCTGGGGCGACGTGCTGGTCTTCGAGAGATCTCTGAGCTGGCAGAGGCTGGAGGACGTCAGCAGGGCCATCGCCCTCGTTTCGGGCGGCTTCAACTCGACGGTCATGTCGGTGAACGGTGCCGTCGTCAGGGAATCGGCGGTTCACGGGAGCTACTCCAAGGCCATCGAGGTCGGGAAGGCGATCCAAAGGGCAAAGGAGTCAGGAGACGATCCGATCGATGGGATCGTCAAAGCCACGAGGGGTTACAAGATATTCGAGGGGGAGATAGTCGCCCGCACCACGGAGGGCAAGTTCGCGTTCATCTGGGGTAACGGCTGGATAGGGGGCACGGGAGATTTCGAGGGTAAGCTCTTCCGCTTATGGTACAAGAACGAGAATCAGATTTCATGGCTGAACGGTGAACCGTACGTGACCTGCCCGGACCCGTTCACCGTCATCGACGCCGAAACGGGGGAGGGCCTATCCAACTTCAGGGCGGACGCGTGGACGCCGGGCAGAAGGGTCGCCGTCGTGGGGGTGAAGGCTGTCGAAGTCTGGCGGACCGAGAGGGGCCTTAAGATCTACAATCCGAGGCACTTCGGCTTCGACATCGAATATAGGCCGATCGAGGAAGTGGTGTAGCCAAAAATGTTTATTCACTGTTTTTATGGAGCGCGCCCAGAATAATATCGAGGCAGGTAGGATGAAAATCAGAATAATAACCCCCATATTCAGGAGGGGGGCAGCTGGCTTCAACGCTCCGGAGTACCTCGAGAGGATACGTAAGCTGTCGGGCATATGTCGCGAAACTCAGCTGGACAGGGCGGGCATAGAGCGCGGGCCCCCCTTGATAGAGTCCAGGTACGACGAGGCCATCGCCGGCCCGGAGATAATAAAGAAAATAACTGAGGCTGAGGCCGAACGAATCGACGCCGTCGTCATCAACTGTTTCGGCGACCCGGGGGTCAAAACCGGCAGGGAGCTGGTGAGGATCCCCGTCGTCGGGCCGGGCGAGTCGTCGATGCTGGTCGCCGCCTCGCTGTGCAACAGGTTCTCCATAGTCACCGTGCTCAAGAACATCGTGCCCCTGATAGAGGAGAACGCCAAAATCTACGGGGTGTCTGACAAATTGGCCTCCGTCAGGGCGATCGGGGTTCCCGTGCTCGATCTCCAAAAGGACGTCGACAAGACGGCCGCCGCGCTGATCGAGTAAGGGCGAAAGGCGATCGAGCTGGACGGGGCCGAGGCCCTAATACTTGGATGCACCGGGATGACGGGCATGGCGGAGAGGGTGGCAAAGGAGCTCGGCGTATTCGTCGTGGATCCCCTTCCGACGGCCGTCAAGTTTTCGGAGACCCTGGTAAGCCTGAGACTATCTCACAGCAAACTGGCCTATCCAGTGCCTCCCGAGAAGTCAGGATAGCCTCTGCGTGACGCCTCTACCCGATTCTTTCCATTTTTAGCTGTTCTAGTAATGCTTCATGGCTGCTCCAGTGATTTCCTCTCATTGTCCACCCTTTTTACGCATCTCGAAATCGTTTTGAGCAATTGGTTGACTTCCACGAATACTATTTAACATCTCTCTCTTCCAATTGTGAAATCCAAGGGCATACATTTTATGAGCCCCGCCCCCATTTCTCAGTGACCGATGCAGCCCACAACGAATTACTCGCAAATCATGTCGATACTAAATCCGTGGTATGAAAGTTTGAGAGATCCCGCCGGGGCCCAGAATCACGTTCTTGAGGATCTGGCCAAAAAATACGCGAATACGAGATACGGCGTGGAGCACTCGGCGGACAAAGTGACGGGTGTGGAGGATTACAGGGAGAAGTTCCCTGTGCTGGATTACGGGGCGCTCAGGGGATACCTCGACGACGTGAAGCGGGGAAGATTCGACGTCATCCTGCACGAGCCGCCCAGGGTCTGGGTCATGACCCGCGGCTCCACGGGCGCGTCGAAGGTGCTGCCGGCGACGGAGACGCACCTGAAGCAGATACTCGCGTGCGGCGCGCGCGCCCTCCTCAACCACATCGTGAGGAGCGGGGACGCCGAGCTCGCGACGGGGAAGATTCTGAACCTCAGCCTGCCCTCGCACGTGGCCGACGTGGGCGCCGACGGATCCGCTGGCTACGGGTACAGCTCGGGGACGTACTCGCGCATCTTCCCGTCCCTCGGCGGCGCGTCCCTCGTGCCCGCTCAGGAGGAGATCGACGCCCTCGGCCCCGGCATCACGAAGCGCGATTGGGAGAAGCGATTCGAAGCGATCTACTCCAGGGCCGCGAGCGAGGGGATATCATCCGTCATAGGCGTCGCCCCCGTGATCCTGTCGTTCGCCCAGTACATGAAGCGGACCCACGGCAGGAAGCCGAAGGACACGTGGAAGACCCGCGCGATCTTCGCCACGAGCGTGAGGAAGATCCAAAGCCGATACGCGCCGCTGTTCAGGAAGTACTTCGGGGACGCGCCCACGGTGGAGATGTACAGCGCGACCGAGGGGGTGTTCGCCCAGCAGCTGGACCACCTCCCGTACGTCACGCCCAACTTCGACGCCTACCTGTTCGAGGTGGAGGCCAGCCGAGGGACGAAGATGCTCCACGAACTCACGCGGGGCGAGTGGGGAAGGCTGATCGTCTCGACGTGCATGTTCCCCCGATACGACATCGGCGACATGGTCGAGGCGATGGGCAAAAACTACTTCCGCGTCTTCGGGAGGGCGAAGTTCCTGCCGATCCTCGAGCACAGGCTGTACAGGCTTCTGTTCGGCTGGTTCCTCTAGGGCCTCGGGCTCCTCGCCACGGCCGTCCGGCCGGCGAAGACGGCGATCACGATGATGATGATTCCAGCGGCGAACAGGAATAAAGGCCAGACTTCGCGCATGCGGTAGGCGCCGACGGAGGCGAGGAACAGCGAGACGCCGACGAAGAGTATGAGCGCGCCGATCGACAGCTGGGCGACGAGGCTCATCTCCCGCTTCTCGTGTTTCTCCTGCTTCTCCTGTTTCTCGGATTTCTCATCCTTCTCTCTCTTCTCTTGCTTCTCTGCGTAATCCGTCCTGGGCCGTGGACTGGGCGTGACCTGGGTGGCCGCCGCCAACGACACGCCGCACCTGGGACAGAACTTGGCGGCGACTTCGACCTCGGCTCCGCAGTTATGGCAGTACGGCACCTAGCTCACCTTCAATGAATACTACACGATGTATTCGAATCGATCTCTCTTAAGTTTTGTTAATTCAGCACGCACCGCGACGCCCTATGTACCCGATATCCATGGATCCTGTACTAGATCGTGCGTTAAAATGCGTCTTTCTCTCTTGAACTCAGGAAGAGATAAAGGGTGAGGGCCCAGTGATCGATCCGGTGGAAGATTTGGCTTCGTTGACGGTTGATTTCCCCCTCATCTTGGTCAACTTCAAGACCTATCGGGAGGCGATGGGCCTCGAGGCTGTCAAGCTGGCGGTCACGGCGGAGGAGGTCTCGAAACGGACCGGCGTCTGCGTCGCAGTCGCACCCCAGGTCCTGGACATACGACCCGTCGTCGAGGCGGCCGAGGCCCCCGTGTTCGCCCAGCACATCGACCCCATTGGGCACGGCCAGTTCACCGGCCACGTGCTGCCCGAATCCGTCGCGGACGCCGGGGCCGCGGGCACGCTCATCAACCACTCGGAGCGGAGGCTCGAGCTCAAGGTGATCGAGGCGACCATCACTCGATCGAGGGAGGTGAATCTCCTGTCCGTCGTGTGCGTCGACACCGTCGAGAAGGGGCGCGCCGTCGCGAAGTTCAGGCCCGACGCCGTGGCCATCGAGCCCCCGGAGCTGATCGGCACCGGCACCCCCGTGTCGAAGGCGAAGCCCGAAGTCGTGTCGGGCGCCGTGGAGGCGGTGAAGAGGGCGGACCCGGGCGTCCGGGTGCTCTGCGGGGCGGGGATAACGAGGGGCGAGGACGCGGCCGCGGCGATGAGGCTGGGCGCCGAGGGGGTGCTCGTCGCGAGCGGCGTCGTGAAGGCGAAGGACCCCTACGGGGCGCTCCTCGATCTGGCCGAGTCGATGCGGTGAACTCGTCAGCTTAGGGATCTGACCACTTCTTCGATCAGATTCTTATGCTTCTCGACGAGGCCCGTCGCTGTGCCCTGATCTTTCGCCTCGGCATAGAGCCTGAACACGGGCTCGGTCCCGCTCGGGCGCACGAGGATCCAGCTCTCGTCAGGGTACCACAGCTTCAGGCCGTCGATGGTCTCCACTCTCGAGGCCCTCACAAGCCCGCTCAGCGCCTTCAAGGCCTCCTGCTTCAGGCGGTCGGGGCAGGCGACCCTGTCCTTCACCTGGATGTAGCGGGGGAGCTCTTCGAACAACTCGGACAGGGGTCTCCACTCCCTCGCCATGATGCCCAAGATCAGGGCCATCGCCATGGCGCCGTCCCTGACGAACTGGTGGGGGCCGTAGATGATGCCGCCGTTCTCCTCGCCGCCGAGCGCGATGCCGTTCTCGACCATCGTTCGGGATACGACGACGCTGCCGACCCGCGTCCACAGGACCCTTCCGCCGCCTGCTGTGACGACATCCTCGATCATCCTCGAAGAGCTCACGGGCGTCGCCACGACCCGACCCGGATGTCGGGCGAGGAAGTCCTTCGCCACGAGCGCGAAGGATCGGTCCCCCCAGTGCACGTCGCCACTTTCGTCGACGAAGATCGCTCGGTCGCCGTCGCCATCGAACGCAACGCCCACATCGGCACTCGATGCTTTGACCAGTGCCCTTAGCCCGTCGAGGTTGTCGGGCCTGGGCTCCGAATCCCGGGCCGGGAAGCTCCCGTCGATGTCCGCGTTGATGGTGACGGCCAGGCAGCCGAGTTCCCGCGCTACGGCGGGGGCGGCGAGCGCCGCGACGCCGTTTCCGGGATCGAGCGCGACCTTGAAGCGTTTCTCCCTGACCGCGTCGCCGTCGATGTGGGACATTACGGCGTCCACGTACACCTCCAGAGCTTCCAGCGGGTGTATCGTCCCGATCCGATCCCACGAGCAGAGCTTTGGTCCTTGGCCGAGGAAGATGGCCTCGATCTCCTCCTCACGGCTTCGGGGGACCTCCACGCCATCGGCCGCGATCACCTTGACGCCGTTGAACTCCGGCGGATTGTGGGAGGCGGTTACCATCAGTCCGCCATGGAGGCCGAATCGCTTGACCGCGTACTGGAGCGCGGGCGTCGGCAGTACCCCGGCGTCGTGGACACGGCAGCCCACCGAAAGCAGGCCGCCGACGACCGCGTCCCTGAACATCGGGCTGCTCGTCCTCCCGTCTCTGCCCACGGCTACTCTCTCTCCGAGGACTGAGCCCGCCGCCGCCGCGAGCCCCGCAACCTTCTCGACCGTCAGGTCCGCGTTGACGACCCCCCTGACGCCATTGGTTCCAAAGAGCTGGCCCATCGTATCACCTTGTGGAACGAAAATTGTCCATTCGTCGACCTGTTTCCATCCCTATCGGCTCATTTCACTTGGCATTTGTTTCTTAGTCTTATGTTGTTTTTAGGTTTGCCTCTCGGATGGTCATCGCGGTTGTCAAATTCGTGCATGTGAGGTATAGTTGATTTACTGCTTGTTACTCCCAGATTCTTTTAACTATTCGCAGGCTCAGGAGGGTTATCCACCTCGAAGGTTCCTCTTTCTGTCCGAAGTCAAAATCGGACCACGTTTTGTGGATCGATTCGGGTGTAAACCTCCCGTCGTCGTCTCTTTTCGAGAGGAGTAGATCGACCATTTCTGACCCTTGAAGCCTCTCCCTCGCATATTTAAACTGGGACAGGACATCCAGAAACTTCAAGATCTTGAAGTCAGTGAAGGGGTATTTCAGCTTCTCCCAATCCCTTCCAATCTGGCTGTCGTGGCCCGCGTATCGTATCTTACCCCTTTTTTCATGGCACTCGAAGAGAAAATCTACCCCCGTCCATGCGACTTCTGTATTTCGAAGGTCTGGGTTCTGAGCCAACGCCCCAAGTACGAACATCGTTGCCATGGCGCAGCTCGGCTCCTTCTCCCTTAGCCGGTCGATCTGCCCGGTGTCCTTACACCAGAATCCGCCATCCATGCGTTTTCTTTTTATGAGCCATTCGTACGCTCTCTGTACCCTTGGGTCCCTCAGGAGACCTAACTTAGACAGGGATTCTGTGATGATTGCGCTGTGACAGTCGCCGGGCCATGTCGGCGGAGACCATCCGAATCCGCCGGAGGACAGTTGCGTGCTGAGCACGTATTCACAGGCCCTCGCTATCTTCTCGTCCTCCACATTGAATCCGAAGTCCGCCAAGATCGGGAGTATCCAGAAGGTGGTTTCCTTCCTCGGCCACCACGTATGAATGTCGCTCGGGCCTCCCCAGTAGCCATCTTGATTCAGTCCCCCGAATACCCTCTTAATTAGCGGGTGCGCCGGTATCGCCATCTTGGCTTTCGAGACCGCCCCGTCCATCTCGTCCTTATCCAGAAGATCGATAAGTGTGCGATAAACTACCCAGGGTTCGCCGCCGATCAGCCAATCCATGAGATCGCCTTTCAACAGCGTTTTCCAGTTCAATTCAGGCGCCTCAGGGCACGATGTCTGACGGGGATCTCGGCTCCCGCGTCATGAGCCGCTCATGAAACATGATATGCCTGTCCAAATTTTATTTAGGCTCATCTAACTTAAAAGATCATGAATTGGACCATCAAACTACCTGGGAAAAAAGAGGGCATATGCCTTTTTGAGCTCTTTCGACTTCTACATCACCTGGTGCGACTCGAGGATGCTCTCGTCGACCCTCTTCGAGGGGCATATGGTGACGCCCTGGGTGATGGTCACCTCGTCGGCGATGACGGCGTAGTCCCCGATGAGGCTGCCGGATTCGATCTTCACCCAGCGCTCGAGCGTAACGTTCTCGCCGATGATCGCGTTCCTCACGGAGGTATAGTCGCCCACGGTGGTCCCGGGGAACACGATTGAGTTCTCAATCCTGCACCCCTTACCGATGTTCACGTTTTCAGCGACCGAGACGTTCGGACCGATGACGGAGTCTGCGCCCACCTCGACGTTCGCGCCGATCGACGATGGGGGGATGATCTGCGCGGTCGAATCGATCTTTGCTCCCTCGACCAGACGGACCCCGTCGGCCTTCGACAGGAGGAGCCTGTTGGCGGTCAGGTAGTCCTCGGGGACGCCGATGTCCACCCAGAGGCCTCGGGCCTCGTAACCGTAGAGGGTCCCCTCCTTCGCGAGGACGGGGAACACCTCCTTCTCGGTGGAGGCGGGCCTCCCGGCGGGGATGTAATCGATGACCTCGCGATCGAGGACATAGATGCCCGCGTTCACGAGGTTGCTCGGCGCCTTCCCGGGCTCCGGCTTCTCGACGAATCGCTGTATGCGCCCTTCGCCATCGATCTCCACGGCTCCGTATCGGCTCGGGTCCGGGACCTGGAACAGGGCGATGGTGGCGAGGCCGCCCTTCTGGTGATGGAACTCGACGAGGCGGCGGTAGTTGATGTCCGAGATCACGTCGCCGTTCAGGACGAGGAACGGGTCGCTGTCCTGGAGCAGGTCGGCCGCCCTCCTTATCGGGCCGCCCGTGCCGAGGGGCCTCTCCTCCCTGGAGTAGATGATCCCCATGTCGAACTTCGTGGGGCCGAAGTATCGGACGAGCGCCTCCGCCATGTAGTTGACGGCGAGGATGACCGTGTCCACCCCTCCCTGGGACAGGTTGCTGAGGGTCCAATCAAGCAGAGGCTGGTTCGCCACGGGGAACAGCATCTTGGGTCGGGTGCAGCTCAGGGGCCTCAGCCTAGTGCCGAACCCGCCCGCCAGAACGAGGGCCTTCAAAACATTCACCGCGGTTGATCAAGCGGGACGGTCTGTTTAAGAAGCTTTTGTGACGACGACATTGGTGTCAGAATCCCACAGGGAGAATATCAGTGTAGAAAAGTCATCGATCGTTCGAGCAAATTCTCGTCTGTCAGAAATTCCTTCGATCTCATTGTTGTCGACTGTGAACGGGCGTCTTTGATCTCATTCCAGTTTTTTCATGTCTTTTTGGTGAGTATCATGAAGACGCCGATGATCGTGACGACGGCGCCGATGGGCGTGAGCACGTGGGGGTCCACGATGCCAACGGTGGTGACGACGGAGAAGTAGACGAGGATGAGCCCGAATATCAGGATCACGAAGCCGATGAGGCTGATCATGATCTCGGAGAGGGTCGCGCGCTCTTCTTCCGACATGGCATCAAAACCTAGAAGCGCACGGTCTATTATATAAATTCGAGATGTCCTCAGACGTTCTCGAGCTTGGCGGGCAGGTACTCGTCCACGATGTAGGTGAGGCCGTACCGGCTGAAGGCCTCGAGCTCCGCCTTCTTCCCGATCTTCAGGAACGTGTCGATCTCCCGCTGCCACAGCTCCTCCCTGTAGCGCGGGTCCTCCCTGAGCTCCTTGAGCCGCTTGACGTCGAAGTCCGTCATGTTCTCCGTCGGGAGCTTGTAGTCGAGGATGTCCGTCGCCCACACCCCGATCCACCTGGCCTCGGGCGTGGCCAGGCCGCGGAGGTGCGCGGCGTTCGCCGAGCCGGATATGATGACCATCGCTATGTGCACGCCCCATGGGTCGCCGTCCGTGAAGATGTAGACGGGCATCTTCCTGTCGCGGTTGAGCCTCTGGATGATGCTGCGGGTCGAGCGCGGCGACTGGCCGGCCGTGTGGATGAGGATCGCGTTGAACCTGTCGTGGGCCCTCTCCTCCACGAGGCGGGTGAACATGGCGCCCTTCTCGATGACGATCACCTTGTCCGCCGAGGTCTCGATGAACTCGGCGCTGGTGAGGGCGGGGCCGATCATGACGCCGTCCGGGTGATCCGTCAGGTTCATCCTCTTCCCCTCGTATCCGGGCACCGTGTACTCGATGGTGAGGTCACCGAAGATGGCGCTCCGCTCCTCGGGGTAGATGTTGAAGTCCTCACGCGGCTTGTTGAGGGCCGTCTCCAGGTCCGTGATGATGTTATCCGACTCGCTCTGGTTCTTGAACTCGATGTCCCGCTGACCCCGGGCGGAGTAGTAGACCTCCCTCAGGGTGCTCGTCTTCCGCAGCCGCAGCAGCTCGCGGCCGAACCACGCCGTCCAGACGAGCTGGGTGAAGGGCCGGATGTGGGCGATGTTCCGGGAGTGCCTGCGGACCATGTGGTCGCCGAGGACGTACTGCTTCAGGTCCGGGTCGTAGATGATGTTGTCCGTGGACCTGCTCTGCATCATGATCCACGGGAACTCCCGGTTCCTGATCTGGTCGTAGATGAGGTTTCCCAGCGTCTTGAGGGACACCTCCATCGACTCCCTCTGCCTGTCGGATTCCCTAGTGGCCTTCGCCGACAATCTGCGGCACCTCGCTGATCTTCTTCTCAACGTCGAGGAGGCTCGCGTCGATCGCCCGGAGTAGAGGCTCGATGTCAGGTAGCTCGTCCTTGTCCGCCAGCTTCATCGAGAACTCGGCGATCTTGGGCAGGAACTTCTCGAACACGTTCAGCCGGCGCTTCTCCCGGGCGAGCCGGATGCTCCTCGCGATGTAGAGCCTCAGGTACCTGGCGACGTTCCGGATCGCGTTCGTGATCTCCCTCTCGACCTCGGGCTGGTCGGCCAGGAACTCCTTTCCGACGCTCTTGTACGGGATCTTCGTCGAGCACACGTGGACCGCGATGACGAGCGGCGTGTCCGAAAACACCTTGTACGTGCTCCAGTTGATGTTCTTGTTGACCGCCTTCCACACGACGCAGCTCGACTCGTCGAACAGCAGCGGGATCCTGTTGGCGAACCTGTATATGGTGATGCCGCTTCCGCCCAGCTTCGCGACGGACCTGCCCGTGGCGATGGCGACCTCGACGATGAACGGGAAGCCCTGGTACGTCGCGGGGCTCCGCTGGTGAACCCTGAGGAAGTCGTCCTCCGTGAGGCCGAGCTCCTTCGTGACGCCGGTGGTGAGCAGCTCCTCGCCCAGCGGCGATAGGCAGCTCGGGTCCGGGCGGATGAAGTCTGTGAAGTCGCGGGCGGTCCGAACGAGCTTCACGATGTCGTCGGGGGTCAGGGCCTTCGGGTTCGCCCTGGGTTCAACGCCCGCGGCGGCGAGGAACTTGTCTGCGGTCAGCGGTCCTACCCCCTGGAAGTGGTCGATCATGAATGCCTTCATGTTCTTGGACTTCGTCACGGCCGCCATCCGCCTCATGGTCTCGACGTCGATGCCGTGGGGATGGGGGTTCACTGTTCGCGGCAGGGGCGGCATCTGGTCCGTCCCCCTCTCGAACCGGAAGAGGCGCCCCTTCGGGTCGACGAAGGTGATGTCGGCGTACGGGCAGACCATCGCCGTCTGCTTCAGGTATTCGTAGAGCTTGGACATGCTGCGGCTGTAGTCGCCCTCGAGCTGGAGATCCACGACGGTTCCCTTCCAGCCCTTCCGGTTCTCGGTCACGGTGTGCTTCAGTATCATGGGCTGGTTGTGCTCGATGTCGATCATCATCTCGTACTCGTGGATGTCGCCGCCGGTGCTCGACGTGATCCTGACGGGCTTGTGCGTCGTGATCTGCCCGTAGAGGACGGTGATGGTCCCGCCGAGGCCGAAGGTCCCCCGCGCCTGCTTGAGGGTGTACTTCGAACCGTAGAACACCTGGCCGAAGCACTGCGGGATGTGCTCGGACGGGATCCCCGTGCCGTTGTCCACGATCCGGAGGGCATAGATGCTCGTTTCGCTCTCGGTCTCGCTGGGGGCAAGCTCCGTGATGCGGATGTATATGGTGGGTGGCACTTGGCGGGCCTCGCACGCGTCCATGGAGTTCTCCAGCAGCTCCCTGACGGCGGCGTAGATCGCGCGGCTCGGGTTGCTGAACCCGGCGATCTCCCTGTTCCTGTAGAAGAAGTCCGACGGGCTTATCGACTGGTACTCCGTTTCGGTCATGCTTTCCTCACCTCGCGTCAGTCTTGGGCTCCGGCTGCCCCTCCCATATCTCGATCCGCTCCTTCTTCAGCCTCCTCCGCTGAGCGTACAGATAGTTCCAGACGGTCTTGTGGAACGCGCCCTTGACGAGCATCATGACGGCTTCCCGCGCCACCTCCAGCATCTCGGGCTTGCCGATGATGGCGACCGTGCCCCCGTAGACACTGATCATCGTCTCCGTGAGCTCCTCGAGGGCGTCCCTCGATTTGCCGCCCTTTCCGATGATCCTTCCCCTGATCCTGTCGAGGGCGTTCTTCGATCGGCCGGCGTACTCCTCGAGGTCGATGACGATCAGGTCGTAGTCCTCGTCCATCAGCCGCTGGGCCCTGTCGGGGCTGAATCCGCGGCCGACGGCCTTGACGATGTTCTGTACAGTGAAGATGGCGACGACGTCCTTCGCCCCTACGTCGAGGACGATCTCCACGGATCCGGACTCGCTGTCGATGTTGAGCGTCACACCGAAAGCCTTCTCTATCCGCTTCTTCACCCCGCCGTCGGGGCCGATCAGGACGCCGATCCGCTCCTGAGGAATCTTAAGGTAGCTCTTCTTCTCCACCTCTCACCCACTCCTCGATGGCCGTTGCGTCGATCACGTCCACACCGAGCCTGCCGAAGTAGGCGTTCACCGTGTCGATGTCCCTGCGGAGGAGCGCGCCCGACATCGGATGGGCGATGAGCACGGCCTGGGAGACATCGAATATGACGGGCGCTCCCTCCCAGACCATGACGTTGTACTCGCTGAGGTCGCCGTGGACGAGCCCGGCCTTGGTGTACAAGAGCCTCACCGCGTGGAGGAGCTGCCTGTAGAACGCCTCGGGGCGCTCGAGGTTGATCTCCTTGAGGAGCAGCGCGGGCACGCCATCCGTTCCTATGAAGGCCATGACGAGGATGTTCCTGTAGAAGGCGATAGGCTTGGGGACGTTCACCCCCGCGTTCTCCGCGAGCTTCAGGTTGCTGAACTCCTTCTGGGTCCACGTGTAGATGAGGTTGTCCTTCCCTCTGAAACCCCTCCGCACGTGCGTGAACCGCGGGTCGCCCTCGATGTACTTCATCATGCCCTTTCTGAAGTCGGCGGCCGTCGTGTAGTAGATCTTTATGGCCAGCTCGGCGCCCTCTGGGCTCTTCCCCCAGTAGATGCGCGCCTCCTTCCCGGCCTTGACCGCCCCGTGGATCCGGTTAATGATCCCTTTGTGGATGAGCTTGTACACGCCTTCGAGGGTCGGCCTGTCGAAGACCTCCTCGACGACGTCGAACTCCTCCGACCGCTTCTCGAGCATGAGGCGCTCCTCCTCGTAGCGCCTCTCCCTCTCATCGCCCCTCCTCTCGAAGCGATCGCGGTCGGACACGGCCCTTCAGCTCGGCTAATCTATCTTCAGGACGCCCTCTTTCCTCAGCTGTTCCACCTGGGCAGTCGTGTAGCGCCAGAATATCTCGCCACGCTCCTCGCTCTGGAAGTCCCATGGCGAGACGAGGATGATGTCACCCTCGCGGATCCACGTCCTCCTCTTCATCTTTCCCCTGATCCTGCAGACGCGTGTGTAGCCGTCCTGGCACTTGGCGAGGACCCTGTCGTATCCCAGCATCTTCTGCGCGATGCACAGCACGTCGTTCTGCGAGGGGTAGACGAGGCCCCTGAGATCCTTCTCGCTAAGCACCTTCTTCTTGCCCATCCGATGGCCTCTTCCCCGATAAAGAGTATGCGGAACCTTAAAAATCATCCCATAACGAACGGGGTCGAGAAGCCCGATTTTTAACAGATCACCGTTAATATCATCGATACTAATACTCATGTTTTAATTTATGTATTAAAATTTCAGATCGCCCTTTCAAACCGCCTGGAGAGGTCAGATTTCGACAGTTATCCGCTTGTTGATGAAGACGCCCTCGAGTGTAACCCTAGAATTGTAGGCGTAGATCTCGACGCCGCTATCGGATGCTTCCCTAAGCGCTTTTGCGAATTGCGGATCTGTCCCTTCGTTGGGCTTGAGCCTATCGACGTCCTCCCTCTGAATGAGGAAGAACATCGCGGCCCTCCCCACCTTCAGCGCCTTGACGAGCGTGTGTAGGTGTCTCCGCCCGCGCTCGGTCGGCGCGTCCGGAAAAAGGCCCGTGCGCCCCTCGACCAGGGTGCAGGACTTGACCTCGAGGAACAATGTTCCTTGTTCTCCGTCGAGCAGAAAATCGAGCCGGGAATCAATGAAAAACGGTTCGGCCCTCGTGATCTTCAGGTCTCGGAACTCGGGCAGAAGCTTCGAGTTTATGGCCTCCTCCACGACCTTGTTCGGGACCCGCGAATCGGTGGATATTAACATACCTCCCAAGTCCACGAGCACGAGGTCGTGTCGAGTCTTCCTGGTCTCGGACGCCCTCTCCAGAAGGTAGACATTGGCGCCGGGGTACAGGAGCTCCTTCAGCCTGCCCGGGTCGGGGATGAAGCACGAAATCGTTTCGCCGTTCATCTCCACCTCGCCGAGGAAACGATTCGGCCTGGCCCTGAACGTCGCGGGAACGGGGGTCGCCTCGAAGCGCATGGGTCAGGCCTTCTTATGTATGAAGCTTAGGACGTCTTCGAGCATCTCATGGCTCGAGGCGGCGACGAGGTCGAGTCGACTCTGCCTCGTGAGCTCAAGGTCGCTGTCGACGACGCCGTTTATGCTGTAGGCGCCTCCGGCCTCCTTGAGTATGAGCAGCCCCGCCGCCGCGTCGGTCGCCCTGAGCTTCCCGCGGAGGTCGACGTGCGCATCGAACAGCCCCGAGGCGACGAGGCAGAGGGAGATCGATGTGCACCCGATCTGGCGGATGTGCCCGGATTCAGCTATCAGGGCCCTCACGGGCTCCAGGATGGCGCCCTTGCTGATATCCATCGAGATCAGTGCCTCATTCAATCGCACCGGTTTCGCCGGTCGTATGGGCCTCCTTCCCTGGAGTGCGCCCGTGCCGCGCTTCGCCGCGTAGAATTCGCCCGTATTGATGTCCATGACGAGGGCAGCCACTGTATCGTTGAAGCGCTGAGTTGTGGAGATCGCGATGCTCACGGCGGCGTATGGGATCCCCTTGGCGAGGTTCGTTGTCCCGTCGACGGGATCGACGATGGCGTAGGATCGCCCGCCGCCCAACGTGCACTCCCCCTCCTCGCTCACGATGTGGACGGAGGTGTGGAGCCGCCGCATCGTGTCCTCGATGGCCCTCTCCGCCTCGGAGTCCAGCAGCTGCTTCAGCTCAGGTACGCCGAGCACAGTCCTCTTGAGGAGAGCGCGGCGGACACGGATGCGCACGTTTCTCGCCGACTCGAGGAGTATCGGCGCCCATTCTGAGGCCAAGTCAGATGAAGTCATTTCGCCTCATGACCTCGATTATCCTTTTGGTTGAAGCCTCAGGTGAGTCCCTCACGCAGTCGAGCTCCAAGTCCGCATCCAGGGGCTCCTCGTACTCCTCCTGGGCGCCGGGGACGTACGTCGCTTCGCCCGTCTCCGTCTTCCGGTAGATACCCTTCTGATCCCTTTCCCGGCACACCTCGAGTGGGCATCGGATGTGGACCTGAATGAACTTCTCGATGAGCCCCCGGGCCGCCCTGCGCCACCGACGCCTGTTGGCGGTCGCGTCGAAGATTACGTTGACGCCGTTCTGCGTCAGCAGGACGCCGATGTAGACGAGGGAATTGTAGAAGGCGTCGCGCTCTTCGGGTGAATAGTTCGGATTCGGGGTGAGCACCCTGCGTATCACGTCGGACTCGAGGATCTGGACGTCGACGCCGAGCTGATTCAACTTCTCCTTCAAGGCCCTCGCCACGGTCGACTTCCCCGATGCGGGCAGACCTGTAACCCAGACCGCCCAACCCGGGTCAATCATATTGGAACCCCCAGGAGCCTGTTCACCGAGGCGGGATCAAAGCGATCGTTCTCCAAGACGTTTCTGGCGAAGTTGAGGAGCTTCGTCCTCACGTCGAGCGTCAGGTTCGGGTACCACAGGGGGGAGGCGAGGATGAGCGCGCGCCAGCAGAGGAATGGCTGAACGACGCCCAGGAGCTCGTCGTCGTGGGTTGCCTCGAGGTATGTGTCGAAGAACGATTCCCACAGGGTCTTGAAGGGCCCCTCGAGGGTCCGCCTGCCCTGGAGCGCGTAGAAGAGGTAGTTGATGGCCATGGCGGCGATATCGTCGGCCGGCTCCCCCCACTCGCCGCGGCTCCGGTCGAGAATCGTGAAGTCCGTGCCCTCTCGGAACAGTATGTTCCAGGGGTGGAAGTCGCCGTGGACCTGGGAGAGGCGGCGGGCGAGGGGCTTTATTCGCCACCTCCAGTCGATGCAGCGCTTCTCGATAGACGCGAGTTGTGGAGGTCCGACGTATTCGAGGTCCGACGGGTAGCTGTCGGTGAGGCCGAGGATGCACTCGTTGTGGCCGATGAGCTCCCTGATACGCCGCTCGTAGAGGCCAGGGTCGCTGTGTTTGACGGCGTGGATCTCGCCAATGTACTTGGCTAGGGCCTCGCAGCGCCTCAGGTCGAGCTGCGTTATCGTTTCTGCGTCGCGAATCCGATCGAGGTCACGGTAATACTCGTTTCCCTCGACGAACTCGGTCAGCAGGAAGAGCTCGGTGCAGCCGCCAAGGGTCTTCGCGGCCCCGTCTCTGGTAAATGCGCCGACGTCTATGGAGCGCACGTGCCTCGGGAGATCGTTGAACGATCTCGACTGCCAGAGGAGGATGGCGGCCCTGTCGTCCATGCGCTCGTGGCCGAAGCCACCGGGCTTGACGGTGTTCAGGACGACGCTCCGCTGCTTACCATCGATCAGAAAGTCGATCCTGAGGGGCTTGCCGTAGCCGTACCCCTTGAGGACATCCTCGGGCCTCCCTGTTCGGCCGAGAAGGTCCAATCCCATGATCGCCACCTCGGCGTCGAATAGTTGTGAGAGGTATTGACGGATGGCCTCGGCGCTGATCTCTGTCATGGGAGTTATCAATTATTTTCTCATCTACATTCTAAAAAGGGTATGTCGCGCAGACGCACTAATGTAGTCGGAGAAAAAAGAAAGGTGGATCTAAACCCTATTCGGACGATTCTCTAATTTTGGTTTTACTTGAAGAGCCAACTATCAGCATCCGACTTTCAGGGTTCGATGAGTGGGAAATTGTTGGGAGAGGCGCATATGGGCTATGTTAGCCTCTGGGCGGGACGAACATGTACTTCTGGGCGAGCTCAAGGTACTCGTCGAGCGCGGCGAGGTCGCGGTCCAGGATGTTGGCCATCTTGGTCAGGGTGTCGTGGTGGCGCCTCTCGTCGGCGAGCATGTAGTTGAGGATGTCGGAGACCCGATCGTCCTTTACCACCTTCAGCATCGACTCGAGCCGATTGATCATGCCACTCTCGACGCGGATGTGCTGCTTGATGGCCTGGGTCATCCTGTTCGCCGTCGCCATGTCGACGTCCAGTTTGACGGGGTAGGCGCCGCCCTCGACGTCGATCAGCGCCTGGCAGATGGCCGCGTGCTTCTTGGAGTCGTGGATGACGCTCTCGACCATGGCAGAAACGAGTTTGTTCGGCACGTTCTCGACCACCGGCCTCAGCTTACTCTCCACGCCGAGCTCGATCTTCTTCTGCTCTTTCAATAATTCGATCAGTTCGGGCATCCTGCTCACACTCTAGGGTTCCTTGCGTTACGATATAAACGAATCGAGAGAATACGCATCATTCAGCTCGGTCATAGATATTCCTTACGAAACGACCCGCTGAGCATAAATTTTAGATGAACACGTTAAGCGAAAAATCGTCCTGCTTCATTGTGACTCACAGTATGCCATACAAGACAACGTAATATTTTTAGCTCGCCATAAATGGGTTGTCGGTGAGATGAGCCGAGGTCCGCGTCCCAGCTGCATCGGTATGCACGGCACCGAGGATGAGTGTGAGTCCTGCCCCTGGAAGCCGGAGTGCCAGGAGATGACGGAGCGCGTAGAGTCCTCCGCCTTCCGGAAGGGGACCCACGTCCGCATCGTGAGCAAGTACAAGGAGAAGAAGTACAAGCCCAAACAGATTTAGGGCTGTTTTTCTAATCCGGCGTGAACTGGGTTTTTATCGTCACATCCATGAGTCGAGCATGCTCGTCTCCCTGTTGTCGTACTGCGGGAGCTTCCAGGCCCTCGGGTACAGGGTCCTCTGCAGGCCTCCGAACGCCGTCAGGTCCGGGTACACGAACAGGAACGTGCCGTCGTAGATGTTCCTGAGCAGGGGGTTCGACCTGTCGTAGCCGTACGCGGGGAGCCTGTCCAGGTTGTTTTGGGACTTGCTGTCCGGGTTGCTCCTCAGGTAACCGTTGTACTTCAGCCTGACGCCGCTTCCGCCCGGACCCAGGGGCTGGCACATGTTGAGGTGCTTCGGTATCAGGTGATCCCACGGGGTCTCCGTGACGGCGACGGCGCCCCATTCCGAGTTCCTGATCACCACGTGCGCGTTCTCGATCTCTGCGCCACCGTCGAGGATGGATTCGATGAGGTCCAGGGTGCTGATCCTGACCCGCTTCTTGTTCTCGTCCTCAAGCTCAACCTCGATCACGTTGTCGCCCCTGTAGTCCTTCCTGAGGGCGAGGTGGCCGAACTCGTCCCTGTGCAGGTGGTTCGTCGTGGTGTCCTTCCTCACCGCGACGATGCGGCCCTTCCCCTTGAAGCCCTCCATCTCCTCGTCCAAGTAGAGGAACCGGCCCTTTCCATTTTGTATGTCCATGCCCCTCATCATCGAGGGGGCGTAGATGTCGAGGATGGACTTCTCCCCCAGCATGAGGGTCTCGAACACCTGGAAGATGAGCTCTTGGGGCAGCTGTTTCGGGAGATCCTTGACAAGACCCGTCAACGCTTGCTTGGCCTGCGCCTCGGCGTTGAGTATATTTGGGCTGAAGCTGTCCCATCCGAAGTCCACGAACACGGTGCATCGCTGCTTGTACATGCCCCGTCCGGACGCCCAGAACTCGGTGGGCCACCCCGTGGTCGGGTTCACCATCTTCTTCCCGGCCTTGTCCCTGGCCGGGGCGAGGTCCGGGAACCAGAAGATGTATGGCACCAGGTGCAGATCGAGGTAGAATCCGTCGATGTTACCATTCACCGATATCGGCCCCTTCTTCACGGTGACCTCGTGGCCCTTGGACTCGAAGGGGATGCGGACGCTGAGGCCGTCCTTCACCCATCGGATCTTGATGTCGCTCGTCGTGTTCCAGTCGTTGAAGTATATGTCCCTCACCCAGACGTGGAGCAGTGCCCTCAGGCCGGTCAGGTTCAGCGGGTTCGGCTCCTGATATCCGCTGTAATCGATCATGATGACCAGGTCATTCGGGTTGCTCTGGTCGTCCACCTTCTCGACCTTGATGCCGTTCATCGTGCTCGGGTCGAGCTTGTCGAGGAACATGGGTCCGAGGGCCGCCCTCGCTATCTTGAGGTACACGCTGTGCTCGGGTTCGTCCTTGACGCGGAGCGTGATTGTCTGGCCGTCCAATCGCATCGATAGGGATTTGATCAGGGATAATACCCATGGATTGGGCGTCATGTTGCTGTCGGTCTTCTGTACGATCCTCATTAGAACACCTTTGAATTAGGATATGGGGGCGAGTCTCGATTTAAATGGAGTACCATAACAAGGCGGTCCATTCCCGATTTCCAAGGTTTATAGACTGATGGATCAGGCGTAGATGCTCTAGGTGAACCTTTGTCGATCCGACTTCACCGACTGATTGGCGTGTATCATTCGTGTAGTGCTCCTATCCTGTGGCTCGCTCTTGGGCGACCCACGACTCGCCGTCGACCTTCCTCACCCTGATCAGGTTGACGCCCTCCTCCTCCCCGTGGCCGTGATGGGTCACGAGCAGCACCTGCCCGATCTCGCGGCTGCTTCTCGCGATGTACTCGAGCAGCTGCGGGATGTTCTCCGAGTCGACGGCGTCGGTCGGCTCGTCGAGGATGAGGAGGTGGGGGAAGCCCATCACCCTGAGCAGCGCCAGCCGCTCCGAGAGCGCGAAGAGGCTCTCGTGGCCACCCCCCGCCCTCCAGGCCGGCATGAGCCTGTCGGAGCCCAGGGGCACGACCTCGAGGGCGTAGTTCTCGCGGTTGATGTGGCAGGCGCCGTACATCTGCTGGTCCGTCAGCCTCTGGAAGTACCTGTACGTCAGGTACTCGAGCTGCCTCAGCGCGTTGTCTCGCAGCTGCCGCTCGTACTCGCTGTACCGATCCTGCATCTCGTCGACGGCCCGTGTCTTCGCCTCGTACTCGAGGATGTGATCAAGCAGCGTCCGCGACGATCCCATGGCGTCCCTCTGCATCCTTATCCGCTGTTCGACATCCCCGCGCTGCCGTTCGGCCTCCTTCAGCAGTGCCTCCGCCTCCCTGAAGTCGCCGTGGACCTTCGCGTGTTCAGCTCGGAGCCGCCTCAGACGCTCGTCCAATACCCTCTGTCCATCGGCGAGCGACGAAAACGATGCGGCCATCTCTCCCTCGGCCTTGAGCATCAGCGCCCCGCCCTCGTTCTCGATGCGGTTGGCCAGTCGTCTGCCCTCCTGATCGAGCTGGCTGACGGTCCTCTTCATCTCCTCGGCCCTCCGCACCTGGTCGTCGAACGCCGCGACGTCCTGCCTGACCCTGATCCGCTTCTCCTGGATCGAGCGAACCTCCTCCTGGACCAGGCTCAGCTCCCTCTCGAGATCGGTCATGCGCGTCCTATTTTTCTCCAGCTCAGCCTCCCACTTCCTCAGGTCCTCCTCCAGCAGCTCGTAGTCGACCGACTGGCCGCACTTCGGGCATAAGGCGACGCCGCCCTTCTTCAATTCGACGTGCTCGTGGATCTGGTGGCTGAGCCTGGCGATCTGCCCGTCCAGCGCGCGCCTCTCCCTGCCCAGCTCCTCATCGGCGATCTTTCTCAGGCGCTCCTCCGTCGCCTCGGCCGCGCGCAGCCTCGCCTCCAGTTCGCTCCGCCTCGCCGCCGGCGCCTCGCCGATCGTCTCGTACAGCTTGGCAAGCTCTCCCTCCACGTACTCCCGTCGCCCCATGAGGACCTCGAGATCAGTCCGCTGTTTCTCAAGCCGCCTGAACTCGGAGAGCAGGGACTCCGCCGAGTCAACCCCCCTCTGTGCGGTAGTGAGTTCACCCTTCAGATCTTCCACGCGTTTGGCGAGGCCTATTCGGCGCTCATCGATCTCGCCCTTAAGCCTTTCGGCCTCGGCTACTGCCTCCTTCGCGCCCCTGATCCGCTCCTCGACGGCGCCGCGCTCGTCGAGCATTCCTCGCACCTCCAGCTTCCGGCGGACCTCTCGCAGCTCCTCCCTCACCTCCGTCGGGGTCGTCAGCCCGAGGATGGCGTCCATCCGTCCCCTGGGCGGGTTGAGGATCTCTATGAACTCCTTCTGCTTTGCGTAGACGACGTTGAAGAATACTCGCTTCCCGACGCCGAGGAGCTCCCTCATCTTTCCCTGGATCTCCTTCTCCCTGACGTATGGGTGGTCCTCCCCGTCGACGTCGAGGTACGACTCGGTCATCCTGAACATTTCGTCCTTGTCTTTGGCCCTCGCCAGCGAGCCCTCCCGCATGATCTTCGCCCCCCGGCCGGACTGCGGGCTCCTGAACGCCAGCTTCACCTGGAGGTTTCCGCCGCCCATCGGCAGCAGGTCCTGCTTGTCGACGCCGGGCACCTCGCCGTACAGCCCGAAGAGGATGGCCTCGAGGAGGGTCGTCTTGCCCGATGCGTTCCGGCCGGATATCTTGTTGACCCCGGCCGTGAACCTGACCGTCTGCTGGCTCGCGTACGACTTGAACCCGCGGAGTGTGAGTTCCTCGATCACTTATCCTCCCGCCTGAAGCGCCTCGCCTCGAAGCGCCTGAGCCATTCCTCCAGCAGGGGCGTCCGCTGGCTGGGCGTCAGGAGCCCCGTCTGGACGCTCGCCTCCTCCTCGAGGGCGTCGCGCACCCGGCCGTGCATCTCCTGGATCTCGCCAGCGAAGTCACCGAATGCGGAGAAGAATTCCGCTACGTTGACCTGTTCTCGGTCTGGTCGGACGGTCATCGAAGGCAGTTCGAGCTCCATCGTGTCGACGTCGACCCACAGGAGGAGGGGTTCCGCCTTCCTCAGGCGCTCGACGTCCTCAAGAGTCACGTCGCCCGGGAAGCCCTCGGACAACGTCCCCCTGACAACGACGCGCAGGTATCCCTTCTTCTTGAAGGACCGCAACTCCTCCACGAACCTTCTGACGGCATCGAAGATCTGGTTCTTGTACCATTCTGGCGTCTGCCTCCTCTCAGGCTCAACATCGACCTGCTTCATCACATGCATGGGCTCGATGGGCACCCAGCGAAAGATGGGCTCTGACTCCGCGTTATCGACGATGTACAGCCCCTTCTCAGAGGCCTCGGCAAAGTCGTACATCTCCGGGGAGCCTGGGGTGAGCAGCCAACCGCCGCTCGGGAGCCGCCTCGGCGGACACCTTTTATGGTAGTGCCCGGCGAAGGCGAACCGTGGATTGACGCTCGCGATCTTGTCGATGGCGATGCTACCGCTGCCGGGCGGGACCTCGTGGTAGCCGGCGACGAACCCGTGGAGCATGAGAACCTGTAGGCCGTCGCCGCTCCCGAAATGAGGCTTCACCAGCACCTCGAAGGCGGCCCCGATGTCGTCGTAGTAGTTGAGGCCGACGACCTTGAGCTGCCCGTCCCTGTACTCGAGGTGTTCCTCGTCGAAGATGAACAAGTACTCGGCGAGCGGGTGCTTGATGTAGTCCAGGGCGTCGCTCTGGGGGCGGCCATCGTGGTTGCCCCTGATTATGAAGATCTTGATCCTCTTGCCGCTCCTCGCCTCCGTTTCCTTGGCGAGCCTGTAAAGCTCGTCGTGCGCGAAATGTACGAGGTGGGGGCGCAGCGTCCGCCGCTCGAACAGGTCGCCGCAGAAGAAGACGTAGTCGACGGACGCCTCGATGATCGCGTCGACGGCGTGGCTGAACGCGTCGGAGAAAGCCTGCCGCCGGTACTCCGCCACCGCCAGCGGGATCGACCGCCCGATATGGGCGTCGGCCAAGACGGCGAACCTCAACGCGCGCACCTAGTGGAGCTTGAGGCCCCTCTTCTGCCTCTCGTTTTCTGCCTCTTCCCTGGCTTCCCTGAGTAACCGATAAATATCGGGCGTTCGTCCGCCGTGCTTTGTCTCACGGGCGGCTGTCCGGATCATGACGGGGACCGAGACGAAGGGGCCTATGAGGACGGCCTCGCCCTGCTCGAGGGCTGGGAGGTCGTCGACGAGGTCCTCGGAGAAGGACTCGCTCGCCGCCTGGATGGTCAGCTGGTCCTGCCTGTTTACGATCCGCAGGATGGCCAGGTTGCTACAGTTGCTCAGGATGTCCTGGTCGATTCTCCTGGGCCTCTGGCTCACCACGGTCAGGAAAAGGCCGAACTTTGCACCTTCGGCGGCGATCCTGGCGATGATGTCCCTGGAGAACCTGCTTCCGCCCATCTCGGGGGGCGATGCGAACCGGTGCGCCTCTTCAATGAAGATGAAGAGAGGTTGCCTCGCCCAAGGCTGCCTCCTGAACTTGGCTTCGAACACCCTCCTCAGGATCATGCCCACGAGGGCGTCCTGGACGTGATCGGCCATGCCGCTAAGGAAGATGTCGGACATGTGCATCTCATTGAAGAAACCTCTGACATCGAGGTCGCCATCGCTGAATATCCCCTGGTCCCTGATGTCCTCTAGCCTCATGATCACGTTGGCTATCCGCTTCCGCTCCTCGCCCTTCTCCGGCATCTCGGCATCCAGCTTCTCGATTACATCGTCGATGGTGTAGAGGGACTTCTCCCTTGAGACGCTCTTGATGGCTCTGCGCAAAATTATCCTCTGGAGGTCGCCCTCCACCAATGCCAGCGCGAAGAGCTCCGAGGAGCTGATCGAAGACACGCCGATCCTGAGGGGCTCGACGTGGGGTCCTTCGAATCTCTCGGAGGACTCGGGCCTGTAGACCGTCACCTTGTCGTGGAAGAATTCGTGGAGCCTACCATCGGGATCCTGGACCATGTTGGCGTAGTCCCCGTGTGCGTCGATCGTCAGGATGGACGCCCCCTGCCTCAGGAGCTCCTCCATGATCCTGCCGGCGAAATAGCTCTTACCATACCGGGTCATGGCGAGGATCGCCGTGTGCCTGTGGAGCTCTTTCCCAGAGATGGGAACCTCCACGCCCTCCCTGTGGAGGAGACATCCCACCCTGAGAGGCACATCCTTCTCGCCCAGGCTGAAGAACTCCCTCAGGAGCTCGTCGGAGGCCCTGAATACCGGGGTTCCGGGCATCGGCGGCGACCTGGGCCTGCGCAACTCGCTCCGTTCGCCCGATTCATGGAGGTACCCGAGTATCTTCGCCGTGGCGATGACCTGCATCAGGTCCTCGTCGGCCCCCAGTTCCCGCTGCTTCCACGCCGCGCTGGGGCTGGTCCGCTGGTCGTAGAAGGGATGGGTCGAGATGAGGCGCTTGACCTGTCCCAGGACCTTGACTCTTCGGCGCTCGTCGCCCATCTGCTCCTCGACGTCGATCTGGACGTACTCGTAGTTCACGGGGCGGATCTCGCGGTTGCTTATGTTGAAGTCGAAGAAGCTCGGGCTGGTCTGACCGATGATCGTCCCGTACTCCGTCATGCTCCGACCTCCCTCAGGGTCCTTCTCCTGCCCGTCACATCTAAGCCAGCGTCGCTCAGGCGCCTTATGATTAACGGCTCGTACTTCGACTCGTACAGGGCCCTGTCGAACCTCGCCAGCATGTCGGCATGGTGCAGGGGGAGGTTGTACTCGACGTCGTTGCAGAACCAGTATCCCAGATGATTGAGGATCCCCTTGAGGGCGGAGAGGTCGAGACCCCCACTCACGAACTCGTTTCTCTTCCTGTCCTCCCACGGCTCACCGTAGCCCAGGGTGGACACGGAGATGTCGACCCTCAGGGGTCGAACTCCGCTCATGGGCCTGAAATACGTGACTGCGACGCCGGGGATCCCGAAGAACGCCCGTAGGGCCGAGACGGCTCTCTCCGCCAATTCGGGTTCGACGGTGTTTCTTATCCGCCTGTACAGGTCTGGGGTTTTTTCTCCTCTTCCATAGTAGATGGAGGGGGCGAGCAGCAGGGGAGCTGTGAAGCCCTCGCCCGATGTCGACTCGTTCACGAGAGCTAAGTCGCACACGGGCCTGACATCCATCAGGGGCTCCATTTTTACCCTATCCTCAGGCTCCCAGCTGAACATCTTCAATCTGAGGTCAAAGGGGGATGAGACCTCATCGAGGAGAGAGGCGAGACGCAGATTCCCGGATCTCGCCATGGCCTGCCTCAGCAGCTCCATGTAAAGGTAGAAGACCATCGAGTCCTTGGCGACGGCGACCACCGGGAAGCCCTCATCGCGCCCGAGGCTGTGCAGTCTGGCTATAGAGTTGAACAGCTCGGCGAGGAGCTCAGGGTGGTGCTGGTACTCGTGGACCGCGTAGGGGAAGCGGCTGAGGTAGAGGGAACCGTCGAGGAGGATGAGGGGCACCTCCCCGTCCCCCAGGACGCGCTCGGCGGCCGCGCGCGCCGCCTCGTACTCGGCTATCACGCGCACGTAGCTGGGAATGTAGCCCCTGTCCCTGTCGTCGTAGACCTCCTCAACGTAGATCTTCACCCGCTTGTCGACCGCGCGCTCCTCCCCGGGGCGATGGATCAGGGCGCAGGCCCTCCCGACGGCCACGAAGTCGCCGTAGGCGAAGTTGGAGATCTGGACGCCCCCATCCACCGAGACGAGGACCTCTCCTCTGTCCTCAGATTTCGGCAGGTAGGGATTCCAGCACCTGAGGGCCTCCTCACCGAGCTTCGAGACGCTCCCGTCCTCCTCCCTCCTGCTGATGCCCGCGACGACCCGCTCGAGCTCCGAGTAGAACTCGTCGAAGAAGAGATCCCTAATCTGCGGCAAGGACCACCACCAAGAGAGAATTCGACACGGCTCATATAATGGTTGATGAGATAAGCCCCTTTCCAAGGGAGAAACGCCCCGGAAAGACCCGAACGGCATTCAAGAGCGCGCTGCCTTGTCCCTAAATTCAGAATAAGCTTATCATTACAGTTGGGGGCTCGTCCTCCATGGCTATGATGTAGAGGAGGTTATTCCGTTGTTCGACCATCGAAGTGCTCTTCGCTCGCCATCGCCTCTGCCTTTGTACGGCGTACGACGCCATCCTGGTGCTCGGGCGGGGAATAGATCGTGTACAGTTTCAGATCGGAGTTTTTTGAGGTGTTGACCACATTATGCCTGGCACCCGCAGGCACTATGGTTCCGTCCCCATCGCGTACAGGGTGCTCAACACCATCGATTATCACCGTTCCCTCGCCTCCCTCAAACCGGAAGAACTGGTCAACGTCGTCGTGTGTCTCCTCCCCTATTTCCTCCCCAGGCCTGATGCTCATGAGCACAAGCTGACTGTGCTTCCCCGTGTATAACACACGGCGGAAATCGCGGTTCTTCCTCGTCTCTTTTTCAAGGCCGACCACATATCCCTTCATGCCTACCACCCTGTTTGCAGGACTACGACAAGCTTTTAACCTTTTCAAGCTCTAGCCCGAGACCCTCCGCGACCCTTGTGCCGTAATCTGGGTCGACTCTGTAGAATAGAGAAGTCTGACGCAGCTGAATCTCTCTCTTAGCATGCCTCAGGTGATCAACGATGTTCCCTATCAGATGTTCACGGTCAACCTCAGTCATAACCTTCCCATAGAGAGCCCTCGGCTGAACAAAGTCGTCGTTGGGATGAACATAGGTGTGCCGAGCAGCCACACCAGACAGGGCTACATCTGGCCATCTCGTCGTGGGATCTGGTTTAGGACCACCGAACGTGTTAGGGTAATAGTTGGGGCTCCCATCGAATCCAGTCCTGAGGCGCATGAATCCATCGCGCTGGTAACTCGCCATGGCTCTCGGCCGGTTTACGGGGAGCTGCTCATAGTTCGCCCCAAGCCTGTACCGATGAGCGTCGTTGTAGGCGAAGAGCCTCCCCTGAAGCATCTTATCGGGCGATGGCGCTATCCCAGGCACCAGGTTTGCGGGTGAGAATGCGGCCTGCTCAACGTCGGTGAAGTAGTTCTCCGGGTTGCGGTTCAGAACCATCCTGCCCAAGGGTATTAGGGGGTAGTCGCCGTGAGGCCATACCTTCGTGATGTCGAAGGGGTTGAACCGGTAGGTCTCGGCCTCCTCAGGCTTCATTATCTGAACATGTACATCCCAGGCGGGGTAGTCACCTCTCGCAATGGCATCGAAGAGGTCCCGGGTGGCGTGGTCGGGGTCCATCCCCTTCATCCTCGTAGCCTCCTCCCTGGTGAGGTTCTGTATTCCCTGGGCTGTGATGAAGTGGATCTTTACCCAGAAGTGCTCACCTTTTTTATTGTACCACATAAAGGCGTGGCCACTGTAGCCGTTCATGTGCCTGTGGGACCTTGGGGTTCCTCTGTCCGAGAACAGGATGGTGACCTGGTGTATGGACTCAGGCGTGAGCGAGAGGAAGTCCCAGAACATGTCGGGGTCCTTCGTGTTTGTGACCGGGTTTCGTTTCTGGGTGTGAATGAAGTCGGGGAACTTCAAAGGGTCACGTATGAAGAACACGGGAGTGTCGTTGCCAACGAAGTCGTAGTTCCCCTCCTCCGTGTAGAATTTGACCGCGAATCCTCGGGGGTCACGCTCCGCGTCGGCTGACCCCTTCTCGCCTCCCACCGTTGAGAAGCGCACCACCACCTCCGTTCTTTTACCCACCTCCGAGAGGAACTTCGCCCTCGTGTACCTGGTTAGGTCGTTGGTTACCTCGAAGTAGCCAAAGGCGCCCGCACCCTTCGCATGGACGATGCGCTCGGGGATCCGTTCCCTGTTGAAGTGGGCGAGTTTATCAACCAGGTGTACGTCCTGCATGAGAACGGGGCCCGTTGGACCCGCTGTCATGCTGTTCTGGTCATCGTCTACCGGCGAACCGGAGCTGGTAGTCAGCCTCTTGGCCTCTTTTCCATCCACTTCTCGCTCCCTCTTTTCTTTCAAAATCATCTGAGAAAGCATAAACACTGAAGTTTTTAAGGATGATTATTACCTAAGAACGATATGAATAACCCACCCTCGGACTCCGAGATAATCGAAGCGCTTCGCGGGAATGGATTGAAGGCGACCTCCCAGAGGATAGCTATACGTCGTTACGTCATGGACAGCAGGGAACATCCTACTGCGCAGAGGGTCTACGAAGGAGTCAAGAAGGTGCACCTCACGGTCAGCCTCGCGACGGTGTACAAAACCCTTTCTGTTCTCGAGAAGCTGAACCTGGTCCAAGAGTTGGCGTTCGCGAAGGGTGAGACGAGATTCGATTCTTTCATGGAGCCCCATATTAACCTCGTCTGCAGGAGGTGCGGAAGCGTAGCCGATGTTGATGACATCGTTGCGCGAGAGATGGTTGTGAGCGTCACCAGAGAAGCTGGTTTCTCACCGACGGGCCAGAGAATCGACATCTACGGTATCTGTGCAAGATGCAGCGCGCGGCGCACACGCTCAATCTCCACCCTTCAGTAAAACACGACCCCACACACCAATCAAAAAAACCACTATAACCAGCCACATCCCAAGAACGAGGTGCAGCGGCAGCTCACCGGGCTCGCAGGCTGGCTGAGCCGCAGCCGCGCGTAGCCATCCTCACGCCTGGTACCCGCGAGCGCTGAGCGTCCGGACTTAGGTTGTTCCCTCCCGGGCCTGGCCAGATTCGCCCGGCGAATGTCCCGCCGCCCCCCTACGAGGACGACGGAAATCAGCCGCCAGCCCCGCGGGGCAAGCAATCATCGGAGAGCGTGGCGCCTTACGGCCCGCTTCCCCCGCTCACCCGGAGTTGCTGACCCCTCCGTGAAGCCCATCTGAGGTGAAGGGCAGGGCTGGCTCCCCGGTCCTACCTGCCGCTGCGTATAAAATGATGTATGGAGAGAATAAATGGATTGCGCACGATATTGAGAAAGGTTAATATCTCCTCTTTTAGTCTCTTGAAGGAAATCTCCCGAAGGAATACGCTTGATAGCGGAGAAAACCGTGACCAAGGCGCAGCGAAAAAATTACTACATCCTAATTCTGTCGGTGGTCTCGATGCAGATAACGAGCTCCACCATCTACATGGTGCTGCCCTTATTCTTCGAGAAATTCGGGCTCACGAAATCTGAGAACGGTCTCCTCATCTCCGTTGGCACCCTGGCCGGAATATTGAGCGGATTGGTGGCTGGAAAGCTATCAGACAGCTATGGTAGAAAGAATTTCCTAGTTTTGGGAACCGCCCTTTACTCTACAGTGTTCTTCATGTTCGTGCTCTTGGGACACGATTTCGGCACGCTGTTTGTTCTCCGTTTCATCGAGGGCTTTGGATTCTACATCGTCCCCGCCATAATGACGGCCATGGCAGCCGATATTTTTCCATACAGCGAGAGGGGCAAGGCTATGGGACTGTACTCCTTATCCTATGGTATTGGGGGTCTCATCGGCCCCTTAATCACTCCGCTCCTCGTGAGTGGCAATGATTTCAGCACCTATTTCATATTTTCTGGAATATTCGTCTCCATAAGCGCTGTAATAATGATATTCCTCGTTAAGGAGACATTGCCGCGAGAGATGCGCTCGAAGGCCAGCGTGGGAGGCAAGAGATACGATGTCAGGGGTTTCCTGATCTCTGTTAAGGGTCTCGGCGTCGTTGTAGGAGTCTTCCTAATTGCGGTGCTCTTGTACAGGATCGGATACACGATGATTGACCCCTTTTTCAGCCTATACCTCCAGGACGTGTTGCACTCGGACATTTCGTCCATGAGCTTTCTTTACGCTCTGCGTGCGGTCTTCACGATACTCTTTTCTCCTCTGTCAGGATTTATTGTTGATAGATACGGTAGGAAACCTACGTACATCGTCGGGATGGCTCTCACAGTCGTGACGCTGATGGGATACAATCTGATCAGCAACTTCAGCCAGATCATAATAATTCGCGCCCTTCTAGACGGGGCATCGAGCACGATCCTGCTGACCTCTATAAGGACCTACATGGCTGACCTCTTGAGCCCGGAGATGATGGGCTTCGGCATGGGTCTACACTCGGCCATCACCCAGCAGAGCTCAACGATAGGGTCCATGTTCAGCGGGTACATGATAGACCTGTACGGATACGGGGCAATATTTCTGACAGCAGACGTTTCTGCATTGTTAGCACTGATAATCGTACTACGATGGGTTCCTGAGCCGCACAAGAGCATGCAAAAAAGACAGACATTGAATCTGTCTATCACGCACTGATCATATAATGCATGAAATATCGATGCGCAGATACACCGCTGCCAACATGCTGGAGTGCCTGCATCAAGATCTGAGGAGACTACTAACTAAACTCCAAAACCTCATGTAGGAAGCTCTCTTATGACACGAAGGTTTTTTAAGGTTGATGTGCCGAAGCACTAAGACTTCACGGGCCAACTAAATATGTAAACAGCTCGGCTACGAGGAGAACACGATGTAGTTTCGGCATGGGAGTTGAGTAACATGTTATCAGAGGTTTCACCGCAATGGCGGAGACGATTCTACCTGACCATCGGGTCCGTCGTGATGATGCAGGTGACCTCCTCGACGATCTACATGACGCTGCCTCTCTTCTTCTCTAGTGTGGGTATCGGGAAGTCCGAAAACGGCTTACTGATGTCCATTGGTACCTTCGCAGGCATAATAAGCGGTCTGATCGCCGGCTCCATGTCTAACCAGTTCGGGCGCAAGAAAATACTAGTCTCGAGTGCGCTGATATACTCTTCCACATTTTACATGCTTGTTTTTATGGGACGTGACTTCACCTCGCTAATGTTCTCTAGGTTCCTCGCAGGCATCGGCTATTACATGATGCCTGTCATGGTGACGACCATGGCAGCCGATATTTTCCCGATTAAAATGCGCGGGGGAGCCATGGCATTATATGGGAACTCCGGCGGCGTTGGGGCGCTCATAGGTCCCTTGACCACCCCTTACCTAGTCCATGGAGATGACTATACACTCTATTTCATATTCTCGGGAAGTTCAGTCCTCGCGAGCGCGATAGCGATGATATTCTTGGTGAAGGAGACGATCCCCGAAGAGGTCAAGGCAAAGGTAATTGCGTCGCGGGGCAACAAGGTTGATGTTGGCAGATTCCTTCGCTCCGTGAAGGGCCTCGGCATAATAGTGGCGATATTCCTTGTTGCTATACTCCTCTACAGGACGGGGTACACGATGATCGACCCCTTCCTGAGCCTCTATTTGAGGGATGTGATTCACTTGGACCTCAATTCCGTGAGCTACGTCTATGCCCTTAGGGCCCTCTGCACCATTATTTTTTCGCAGACGGCCGGCTGGTTGACCGACAGGTACGGTAGGAAAACCATGTTATTGGTTGGTCTCGGCATGACAGTGATTACGACGTTTAGCTACACCGTAACATCGACGTTCTTTCAGATGCTGTTTCTTAGGGCCTGGGACGCCGCAGCATCAGCTGCGCTTCTCACAGCGATCAGGACATTGATGGCGGACCTTCTCGGTCCAGAGATGCGTGCCTTCGGAATGGGCCTGCACTCCGCCATCACACAGCAGAGTTCGACCGTAGGTTCCATATTCAGCGGCTACGTAATCGACTCGTTCGGCTACAACACGACCTTTTACACGGCGACCGCGCTGTGCATAATTTCCTTGGCGATCGTATTGATCAAGGTACCCGAACCAGGACGCTCGCGCAAGACTGCGGAGCTTCCTGTTAAAACATGACCTTTTTTTCTCTACTTCTAGGATGCTTATTGTCTAAAAAAATATTAGCAGACATTATCGGCTGAATTTAACATGCTCCGCGTGTAGGTGAACGCCCTTAGTAAGAAGCAACGTAAGGTTTTGGATGTCTCAGCCGCTGGGAGTTGGACGCTAGATGGGTATGAGGCCGAACCTTATCAGGCTCAGGACCAGGTTCGACGCGACGAGTGCCAGAAAGCCGTACATCGCTACTCTCTGAAGTATCACTCCCTTTCCTCTCATAGACGCCACGAAGGTCTTCATCATCTGGCCACCATCGAGGGGATAGATGGGGAGCATGTTGACAAGCGCCAAGTTGACCGAGAGGAAGTAGAGCCACTGCATGAACGTGGAGAGGGCGTCGGGCAGGCTGCCGCCGAAGAACGAGAATATCACGATCAGCAACAGCCCCGTCACGAGGTTCGTGAACGAGCCGGACGCGAAGATACGCATCTGCGACATGCCGTTGGCAGCCTCCATGGACTCCTCGTCGGGCTCCACGGCACCCCCGAACGTTATGATCGCTAGCAAGACCGCAGAGGACCTGATCTTGACGTCCTCGATGACACACTGGACGCCGTGCGAGAGCTCGTGGACGAGGATCACGAAGCCGGCCGCCGCCAGGAACCACGGCAGGCTCTCGGTCCTGATGGTGACGCCCGGGATCAGGGGCACCACAGGCGACGCACGCTCGGGGACGAAGACGAACCGATACAGGTTGAGGAACAGGATGTACGTCATGAAAACGACCTCCCCGATGGTGGTGACAACACCCATGTCGCCGATCACCCTCCACAGCCGCGGGCTGCTGTGGCCCAGGCGCTCCAGGAACGCGTTCAGCTTCGTCGACTTGTACAGCGCGTAAAGCGGGTGCATCTCGAGGCCGAACCTCTGGAGCTTGAGGATGTTAGCCGCCATATAGAAGATCACCCAAGCGATCAGGATCAGCGAAAGGGTGAAGATTATGTTATTCACCGTTTTCCAAGCCTCCAAAGTGTACAGAGATTTGCTATTAAGTGTCATCCGCTCGTTTAAATACCGTTTGCAGGAGGGCGCCTGACGGAACGAATAGAGGTAATATATGCGGATGAGAGATGGCGCCTGTTCCGTCGGCTTCGGTCAGAGGCCGGCGAGATGATGCACCCGCTCGTCTCCAACAACATAGAGGCGATCGCGTACGGAAGCATAGCCAGAGGCGACGTCTCCGAGGACAGCGATATAGACGTGTTTCTACCGAGGCCGCCGACCGCCACAATCATCGAGACGACCCTTGAGCGGCACAACGTAGCCTTCGCCGAGCGGGAGATCGTGCAGGCGACGCCGTCGTATGTCGCCAAGGGGTATATTTACGTCGATGAACGGCGCAGCTACTCATTCCCGCTGGTAGACATGAGGACGGTTGAGCTGGAGTTTTATTCCTTCGCCGGCTCCGTGAACGCGCGCCAGATCGATGGAGGCGTACGGGTCCCGGGCGTGGACAAGCACCTGATGTTCATAGAGCCCACCGCGCGCGGCCACGTCGAGTTCTCGGTTACGGGTAGAGAAGGTGTCGTTGCAAAGGATCTGGGGATTAGTGCCACAACGGTACTTGACCGGGTAAGAACGCTCAGAAGGCGCGACAGGATAGGCAGAACGGGCGTGTTCATCAAGCGGACGCTCGCGCCCGAAGAGAGCTTCGGAGAGGTCTTCCAACAGCTATCGATGGATAGGCCAGCAGTCAGGCGCCGCCTCAGGGCATGATCATCCGTGGCCATTAACAGCGTGTTCGACCTCGGAGGCGGGTCAGACCAGTTCTACCGATGAAGCCTTGAAGCTTAGGTACACTTCCGAGTCGACGTTCAGTCCCATGTCGATAAGAGAGCGTTTCGTGATCTGTACGGTGAAGGACTTGCCTGTGTCGATCTTCAGCCTCGCGATGGGCCCGAGATCCTCGACAGCGGTTATCCTGCCCTTGAACTCGTTTCGAGCGCTCGTCTCCACCCAACCCTTCGAAAGGATGATGTCCTCGGGGCTGACGTGCACGACGACCCTCCCTGGTCGGCTGAACGCCGCCTTGATCTCAACGCCGTTGCCGATGTCGACGTGGGAGATTCCATCGACCAAGCGGGACACGCCCGTGTAGACGTTCTCCATGTTTGCCAGCAGCGGGCCGGAGAAAATGGAATCTGTCGCCCCCACCTCAACGATGCGCCCCGCCTCGAGGAAGATGGTCCGGTCGGCCAGCTTCTTAATCTGCTCGTAGTCGTGGGTGGCGATGACGACGCACCGCTTCTCGCCCTCCTCCTCAATGATCTCGGTCATCACGCTCGCGTTCGCCCGATCCAGGTTCGATGTGGGCTCGTCGAGCAACAGAACCCGAGGATCAAGCACCAGCGCCCGCGCCAGCGCGACCCGTTGCTGTTCGCCGCCAGAGAGGCGCCGGGCATCTCTGTCCTCGAAGCCGTCGAGCCTCACAAGGCTGAGGGCCTCGACCACCATCTTCCCGATGCTCTCCCTCGAATGGTTCCTGATCCTGAGCCCGTAGGCAACGTTCGTGTAGACGTCTCCCCTCAGGAATAGCGGTGTCTGAAAAAGAATCGTTGCAACCCTACGAAGCTGCCTAACGCTCTTTCTGTCGATCTCGTCGCCCTTGAAGAGGAGCTTCCCAGCTGTGGGGAGTTCAAGGCCCGCCAGTATTTTTAGCAGGGTCGTCTTGCCAGCTCCGCTGCGCCCGATTACGCCTGTGATCTCGCCGGTTCCGATTGATAGACTGATTACATCAAGGGCACGCACGTTGTCGTAGAACTTGCTCACTGAATGTAATTCGTAAACGGACTCCACGCCTACCCTCCCCTCTGCAGGAAACTGATCAGGAAGTTGAGCGTCAGAACCACGGCGATGAGGATGAAGCTCAGCGCGAGGCTTAATCCGATCTCGCCCATTGCGGACTGTAAGGATATGGCCGTTGTGAGAACCCTCGTGACTCCTCTTATGTTGGCGCCTATCATCATGGCAATGCCAAGCTCGGCGAAGGCCCTGTTGAAGCTGGACACGACCGCGAGGGATACGCCGCTATAGGCTTCCCTTAGGATGGCGATCGATGTCTCAAGCTCTGAGGCGCCTAGGGTTCGGACCAGATCTCTGAGCTGGATGTCCTTGCTCTCGATGGCGCTGGCCACGAAGCTCACAATTATGGGTATGACGAGTATGGCTTCACCCACTGCTATACCCGGAACCGTGTATAGGATGTCGAGGAAGCCGAGCGGACCGCTATGCGACAGAAGTATGTAGAGCAGAAGCCCTAAGGAGACCGTCGGAATCCCTACCAGGGAGTTAAACACGATCTTTACCGTCCTTTTGCCTCTGAATGACCGCATGCCTATGAGGACGCCTAGTGGCAGCCCAACTATCGCAGCCATCAGGGTTCCCAAGGAGGCGGTCTGCAGGGATCTGATCGTGATTTCTATGACCTCTCGGTCCCCTGTCTCAATCAGCCTCGCGGCTTCCCTCAAACCGTCGAGTAATGGCTGCCAGCTCAAGACGATCGCCTCATGAAAAAGATAATAGGTGAAGGAATTTAACTAAAAAGGTCATCTGCCTTGTAGCGATATAGATCGGGGCACTCCGTGCCGTTGAAGAAGGCGTACTCCTTAACCCATTGGATCAGAGTGGGATCCGAATTAGTCTTGTATGTTGTGATCCACGGTTTGAAGACAGCCTGACCGTAATCTTGAGCTCCGAATGTTCCGAAGAGATTCTGTCCCTCATCGGACACGAGGAACTTGATGAAAAGAATGGCAGTTTCGAACTTTGCTTGAGTCACTTTCTGGGGGTTCACGGCTATGGCGCTGTAAACGTTCAGCATCTCCTTTCCGCCTTGTACAAGATTCACCAGCTGAATGTTGCCTTCCTTCGAGTTCTTCAGGAAACTCGCAATATCTGATAGTGTATAGGCTCCCTTTTGATTGGAAAGCTGAAGGGTGGCGGTCATGCCGGCCCCCGCTTCGATGTACCACGGATTGTTAGTGCCAGAGATCCTCTGGCCCTTGATCTGAGTCAGATTCAGATCTGCGGCCTTCCATAGCGCCTTTTCCTTGGAGTAGGTACCCGAGTTATCACCCCTGGATACCCATAACGCGCTGCCATTAGGTCCCGCTGCAGCTATCTTCCTGAGCGCATCTAACGGTGCGAGCCCCTTAATTCCAGCGGGATCGGATTGGGGTCCTACGATTATGAAGAAGTTGTAGGCGATGATCTTGCGATCGACCCCGTAGCTGCCGTTGAGGAAGGCCAGTTCAGCGTTCGGGTCGTGCACCATTATCATGTCGGCGTCTCCGCGCTTTGCCGTCTCGATCGCCAGGCCGGTTCCCTGGGATATGAAGCTCACGTTGTAGTTCGGGTACTTGGCCTCGAAGCCAGCCTTAAGCACGTCCAGGAACCCTGTCTCGTAGAGGCTGGTCGTTGTTGAAACGATCAGGTTCTCCTTCTGATTCGGTCGAAGCATATACCAGCTCGTGCCTATCAGGGCGATTACGACAACCACTGCTATGATCAATATATTTCTCTGCTTCAAGTTGATCTCTCCAATACATGTCCTCAGTTGCCGATGTGTTTATACATGCATATCGTTATAAATTTTTGGGGGCCAAATGAGAGAAATCGAAACGTTTTCGGTAGTTGCAGAAAAAAAAAGTTGTTGATGGCATTTGTGCAACGCAATTAAGAACACTTGTGGGGAGAGAGTGCAAAGCCTTTTTTATTATTTTCATATATAGGAATTTAACAAAAGAATAATCTATCACTTTACGTAATTGTGCCTGGGTTTTGGGAGATGAAACTGAGCGCGAGGAACATCTTCAAGGGAACGGTAGAAGGCGTTGAGGAAGGCGTAATAACAGCAAAGGTGAAAATAAAAGTTGAAACGCCTATAACCGTAACAGCTCTCATCACCAAGGAAGCCGTCAAAGACCTGGAACTGAAACGCGGTGATAAGGCAGCAGCCGTAATAAAGGCAACTGAAATAATGATCTTGAAGGAATAGAACAATCCTAAATCCATTTTTTCATGATCGATAAAAGGGCAATCCTTTTTCTCGATTCCAACTATCTTTAATTATCTCGGGATGACCCATAGCCTCGCAACGGGAGCGTTTGATCAGCCTCAGCTGGCGAACTCGCATAGTCGGTGTTCATCAACGACCGATATGAATATCCGTGCATAACAGTTTTTAAACGACCTCCACAAAATAATGAGTAATCGATTCAGGCTGATGCCCCATGGCTTGCACCAACACACTGCTTCATGATCGCTTCGGGCGCCCCGTCAACAGCCTCAGGGTATCCCTCACACAGCGGTGCAACTTCAGCTGCTTCTTCTGCCACAGGGAGGGGGAGACCAAACCCAACGGTGAGATGACACCTCGGGAGATCGAGGACATCGTGGCGGTCGCTTCCGGTTTCGGGATCAGTAAAATCAAGCTGACGGGGGGCGAGCCGCTCATGCGCGCGGACATCGTTGAGGTGGTGAGGAGGATCGCCCCGCACGTGGACGAGGTCTCGATGACGACCAACGGCTCGCTGCTGGCCGGGAAGGCGGCCGTTCTCCGGGGAGCGGGCCTCCGCCGGGTCAACATCAGCTTCCACTCGACCAGTCCCGAGAATTTCCACAAGATCACTGGACGAGACGCCTTCTCCGACGTTAAACGAGGCATCTACGCGGCCATTGAGAACGACCTGTGCCCCGTCAAGCTTAACGTCGTCGTCATGAAAGGCGTGAACGCAGGCGAGCTCGAGCAGATGATGGAGTACTCCAAGGATGCAAACGCCATCCTCCAGCTCATAGAGTACCAGCCCATCCAGCGAGGAGCCGAAGGCTGGAACCGGTATCACTACGACCTCAGGCCTGTCGAGGAGATGCTAAGGGCACGATCGACGTCGGTGGAGGAGCGGGAGATGCACAGGAGAAGGCAGTACCACCTGGAAGACGGGGGCATCGTCGAGGTCGTTAGGCCGATGCACAACTCCGAGTTCTGCAGCTTCTGCACGCGACTCAGGGTGACGTCCGACGGCCGGCTGAAGCCCTGCCTGATGAGGGACGACAACCTCGTGGAGGCCGTCTCGCTCATTCGGCGTGGAGCGTCCCGAAGGGAACTCGAGGACGCATTCAGGGAAGCCGTGAGCCGAAGGGAGCCCTTCTGGAGGGATTGATTGAAGGTACGGGTGATGTACTTCGCCTCGTACAGGGAACTCGCGGGGGTCTCCGAGGAGGTGATCTGCATGGCAGAGGGATTGAGCGTTGACTATTTGGTAAACGTCGTCGAAGAACGCCATGAGCCCCTGAGCAAAGCAGGTCGAATACTGGTCGCGCTGAACGGCGAATTCACGAAGCCCAACTCCGTCCTCAAAGATGGAGACGTGGTAGCGTTGTTCCCTCCAGTTAGCGGTGGATGAGATGATAGAGCTAACGCAGAGAGACTTCTCTATGGAGGAGGTCGTCGGCCGCCTTCGAACGGACCAGATGGGAGCCCTCGTGACCTTCATAGGCGTCGTACGGAGCGAGTCGAAGGGAAGGCCCGTGAAGCGGATCGAGATCCAGGTCTACCCCGAGATGGCGAGGAGGCAGCTGGAGGCGATAAGGAGCGAGGCCTTGGAGAAGTTCGGTGTTGACGATATCGCCATTGTACATAGATACGGCACTCTCGAGGCGTCGGACAACATCATGATGATAGTTGTGGGCGCGGCCCACAGGGCGGAAGCCTTCGACGCGTGCCGGTACGTGATCGATAACATCAAAAGGCGTGTGCCGATATGGAAGAAGGAGATCACGCCGGACGGCGATTTCTGGGTCGAGGAGGGTGAGCTGTGAGCGGTCGAATCGATCCCATTAAAATGGTCGATGTCTCCGGAAAGGAAGTCGTCCACAGGGTCGCCGAGGCGGTCGGCAAGATCAGTCTCAGGAGGGAGACCATCGACGCGATCAGATGTGGAAACGTCAAGAAGGGGGATCCACTCACCGCGGCGGAAGTCGCCTGCGTGATGGCGGCCAAGAGGACGCCTGAGATAATTCCGCTTTGCCATCCAATACCGCTCACTTCGGTGGACGCCGACTTCGTGGTGAATGATGACTCCGTCGAGGCGCGATGCCGCGTCGAGGCGGACTACAAGACTGGAGTAGAGATGGAGGCCCTCACCGGCCTCACGGCGGCGCTGCTGACGATATGGGACATGGTCAAGTACATGGAGAAGGACGAGGACGGACAGTATCCCGCGACAGCGATCACAGACGTCAGGGTCACGAAGAAGACGAAGGGGGGATGACGTGCAGGAGCATCGGAGGGACCAGCGGGCGGAGGCCATCTGCGCCCTGCTCGTGACGAGCGACGTGCGGAGGCCCGAGACCGACGAAACGGGGAAGGCAGCCATCGAGATGCTGGAAGGGGCGGGCCACAGGGTCGCGGCATATGTCATAGCGGGGAACGATGCCGTCCAGATCAGGGACGCCGTGCGGGGCTTCCTGAACGACGATAAGATAAAGGTGATCATCACGAGCGGCGGCACGGGCATCGGCCGAAATGACAGAACAGTCGACGCCATAACCCCGCTCCTGGAAAAGCGCATGGAGGGATTCGGGGAGCTATTCAGGAGGCTGAGCCAAGAGGAGGTGGGAGAGGCCGCCATGATGAGTCGCGCCACCGCGGGCGTCGCATCGAACAAGCTCGTCTTCTGCCTGCCAGGCTCCAAAGGCGCGATGGAGCTCGGGCTGAGGAAGATCATCCTCCCCGCTCTCGGTCACATGCTGTGGGAGTTGAGCAGATGACGGAGATGAGGCCGTTCAAGCGCCTCCTGTCGAGGGAGGCGGCCATGGGAATCATCGCGGCGAACATCCAGCGCATCGATAGGACTGAGAGTATCCCGCTCGAGGAGGCGCAGTACCGGGTTCTGGCCGAGGACGCCGTGGCCGACTTCGACGTCCCCCCGTTCGACAGGTCCGCAATGGACGGGTACACGGCGAAGGCGGAGGACACGTACGGCGCCTCGACATTCCATCCGAAGCGACTAAGGCTCGTGGGCGTGCAGCACGCGGGAGACCTGTTCCAGGCTGAGTTGAAAAACGGCGAATGCGTTCAGGTGGCGACGGGGAGCCCTGTTCCGCGCGGATCCGATGCCGTCGTTATGGTCGAGAACACCAAGTCGAGTGGCGGCGAGGTCGAGGTGCATCAGCCCGTCTACCCCGGCGCCAACATCTCGCCGAGGGGCGAGGACATCAAGAGGGGGGACGTGGTCGTAAGGGGGGGAGAGTACCTCACGCCAGGAAAGGTCGGAGCCCTCGCCGCCCTCGGCATGAAGGCCGCGCTCGTGTACGTGAAGCCGACCGTCGCAGTAATCTCGACGGGAAGCGAGGTGAGGCCCCTTGGCGAAGAGCTCGGGGCGGGTGAGATATACGACATCAACTCGTACACCCTGACTTCCATCATCCAGGCCCACGGCTGCGTCCCAGAAAGACTTGGGATCGTCCCCGATGAGCCCGAGGCTATAAGGATGGCCCTGATCGAGGGCGCAAAGCGGGACCTCGTCGTCCTCTCCGGCGGCAGCTCTGTCGGGACCCGCGACCTGCTGCTTGACGCAGTCGAGGAGCTCGGAAAGGTACTATTCCACGGCCTTCACGTGAAGCCGGGCAAGCCCACGCTCTTCGGGGTTGTCGAGGGGAAGCCCGTCTTCGGTATGCCGGGCAACCCAACGTCCTGCCTGAGCAACGCCTACCTGTTCCTCATCCCCGCGCTGCGGATCGCAGCGGGGCTTCCGCCCCACGAGCCTGGGCAGGTGAAGGCGAGGATGGCCTCCCGGATGGTGGCCTCCTCGGGCAGGGAGCAGTTCATAACCGTCAGGCTTGAGGGGGGATCTGCCCATCCGGTGTTCAAGAAGTCGGGAGCCATCACGAGTATGACCCACGCCGATGGATACATCGTCGTACCCGTCGATGTCGACGTCATCGAGGAGGGGGAAGAGGTGACCGTCACCCTCTTCGGCTGAGCGAGGTCCCTCGGCATCCAAGAACTTTCATTGAGAAACTGTGATCTTTCCCGTTCTTAGCCGAGGGCGGACATGAAGAACTTCTTCAGTCGCTCCTCCATGGGCCGTCCCATGTCGTACACCGAGTGCTCTACTTCCGTGAACAGGTCGAGCGTCACGTCGGCCCCGGCCTTCCTGAGCGCCTCAGCCAGCGGTTTCGCGTTCGTTTCTGCGGGAATATTAGCGTCCCTGGCGCCATGATAGATGGTCGTGCGCGGTAGAAGTGTTTTGGACGCGAGCCGACGGAGACGTGGAAGAGGATCATGGGGCGCGATCTTCGCCACGGCCTCGTCGTCGGGCGCGTTCTCAGGGATGCCGTACGCCTTGAGGCACGGGCCCTTGAACTTGTGCTCTCGGACCACGGCCTCGAGGCTGGCCACCGCCTGCATCACCGCGACCGCCTTGACTCGACCAGCGAAGGGACCAAGAACAGAATTCCAGACTAAGGCTCCGCCCAATCCTCCGCCCATGAGACCTATCTTGTTTGTATCTATGTATGGCTGCGCCTTCATTGCCTTGAATAGTTCGTTGTTCGCAGACACGGCGCAGTCGTTCCCCCAGTGGTCTCCGCACGCGTGGGAGCCAGCGACGACGCATCCGCATCCGTCCATGATGGCCCTGAGGAAAGCAGCCTTCCGCGCTTCTTCGAGCCAATCGGCCGAGCCGTTTTTAACATATCCTCCAGCGCCATGATGATGTATCAACAGTGGAACTGCCTTTTCCTTCCGAAATCCTGGAGGAGCCCAGAGGTAACACCACTCGCCGCCCGCCTGGAAGAATACCTTCTGCTCGCCGTCCCTCAACGAAGATAAGGCGACCATGAGTTACAATAGGTGAGATTCGATTTAAATCTCTATGCGGCGATCGAAGCGTATCTCGGATTGCGCGAAAAGAATGACTTTGGCTGATTCTTGACTGCGGAATCGTTCTGCGGGGCGCGCCTGCGAATTAAACGATGTAAAAATGTGTATGGATCATCGAGTTAATCTTGGCAGAATCCTCCATTAAACAGTATGATTGAAATTGCACACCGCGCAAGTAGGGTTTGGGGTTGTCATCGATCGGGAGGACAGAACGAGAATCGCAGGCCCTCCGCGACTTCATGGAACGGGCCAGAAAAGAGGGCGTAGAGAGGGTCCAGATGGTCCACCAATTCGCCAGGAGGATCTGGCAGGGGCGTCAGTGGTCGCCGTCGGAGCTACAGAACAGGTGCCTGGAGGCATGGGACGATGTGGGGGCCATCCTAGGAACGAGGATCAGACCCCTCGTGCCCATTGAGGAGAACCGCCCGGCGACGAACCTCATCTTCGGGTCGGGGGGCTTCACTACGGGCGAGTTCCAGGCGGCACAGTTCAGGGCTGTTTCCGAATACGCCCCGAAGCCGCCCGTCGTCCTGCAGGGTCTCGTGGCTAACAGGTCGGAGGCGAACGGCTGCAACGCGACGACTGTCAGCAGAAAATTTCGAGTGCCGTTGGTGGAGCTCGACTTCGCCGACTGGTACCACGAGTACGTCGACGAAGGCGAGGTTAATCCCATCCAGGCGACCCGATACTGGTATCCGCCGGGCGACCCCGATCGCCCTCCCATTCCCGAGCTCGCCAGGCGCTTCAGCATCCGCCAGAAGCAGTTTCACGTCGCGCTGGGCGAAAAGATAGCGGAAATCGTGTTGGAGCCCACGGACATCGCGTCGGCGCGCGGCTACAGCTTCCAGTTCTGCGGCACTATGTTCAAGCACCGGCAGAAAAAACCCCACGTGAACGACACGCATCCGGCCGACCTGACCTACGTCGACCCTGGAACCAAAGAAAAGCTGTACCCTGGCTGGCAATCCGGCGCGGTCCAGCTGATGCTGAGAGATCATCATAGGACCTTCCGCGGTTCGCTGATCGAGGTCGAGTACATGGATCGAATCGAGCAGATCGGCGAGCTCGACAAGGGCGCCCTCCTCGCTATCGGCAAGGGCGTGTCGCCCGAGCCTGATGTTGCCATGAAGGCGAGGGACATTCAAGCGGCCATCAAGCTCGTCGACGATTACGTGTTCTGCACGGTCGAGACAACGGGGCTCCTGCTCACGTGGGGCATCAGCGAAAAGCCGCTGCCAACCGAGTTCCAGGACCTCGACGGAAACCCTGTTACAGTGAACCAGCGCGCCATTGTGGTGGGGAACAAGAGCCGCAGCGGGGTCGACGCGTGGGGGAGGGATCTGAAACAGGATCTGGAGGAACTCGAAAAGTTCATTTTCAGATAACACATCATCGAAGGCATCTTGCCCATCGGAATTTGCGAACCATTTCTGGCCTCAGAAGTCTGGGGGCGAACCTCTTAAAGCAGACCCACAGCATTTTTTCTACAGACGAAGATGAAGACGACTGATTTTAAATTGGGCGGGGCCTTCGCCCTTGAACTCGACGCAAAAGACCCACTGTCACGGTTTCGAGATCGGTTTTACCGGATCCCGGGCACGATATACATGGACGGTAACTCGCTCGGGCTCCTGTCCAGGGACGCCGAGGAGACCCTGAACAGGGTGCTGAATGAGTGGAAGGAACTTGGGATAGGAGGCTGGAGCGGGGGCAGGATCCCGTGGATCAACTATGCGGAGCGCCTCGGCGCCCTCGAGTCTAAGCTCGTCGGCGCGGAGCCGGATGAGGTCGTCGTCTGTGGGTCAACGACGATCAACCTCCACACACTCGTGGCCACGTTCTACAAACCCGATGGGCGGCGGCGAAAGATACTGGCGGACGAGCTCAACTTCCCCAGCGACCTCTACGCGCTGGCCGCGCAGATCAGGCTCAGGGGCGGCGACCCCGACGAGGACCTCGTGCTCGTCAAGAGCGCCGATGGCCGCACCATCGACGAGGCCGACGTCATCGAGGCGATGAACGACGATGTGGCACTGGTGCTTCTCCCCAGCGTCTACTACCGGAGCGGCCAGCTTCTCGACATGAGGCGCCTCGCGGCCGCGGCGCGCGTCTGCGACATCCCGATGGGATTCGACTGCAGCCACTCCGTCGGCGTTGTCCCACACCATTTCGACGACTGGGAAGTCGACTTCGCCTTCTGGTGCAACTACAAGTACGTGAACGGGGGGCCCGGGTGCACGGCGAGCCTGTACGTCAATAGGCGCCACTTCGGGACGCCGCCAGGCCTAGCGGGCTGGTTCGGGAACGATAGGGTGACGATGTTCAACATGGACGTCCAGTTCAACCCCGCGAAGACGGCCGCCGCCTGGCAGATCGGGACGACCACGATGCTGAGCTCGGCGCCCATCGAGGGATCTCTGAACATAATCCTGGAGGCCGGCATCGACAGGATCCGGGAGAAGTCCCTCAAGGCGACGGGATACCTGATGTTCCTCGTCGACGAGATGCTCAGCCGCCCGCCGTACAGCTACTCGATCGGCACCCCGAGGGAGCCGGAGAGGAGGGGAGGCCACGTGGGCGTGGTCCACGAGGAGGCGTTCCGCATCAACGAGGCCCTCAAGGCGCGCGGCGTCGTGCCGGACTTCAGGCCCCCGGACGTCATCAGGCTCGCCCCGATACCCCTGTACATCAGCTACCACGACGTGTGGGAGGTGGCGCAGCACCTGAAGGCCGTCATCGACGGCCGCGAATACGAACGCTTCCCGAAAAGTAGAGGAATAGTCACCTGATGCCCCCTTCAAAACAACTACGCAGTGAAGAGGAGGACTCCCAAGCCTCCTTTAACCGCTGAGATCCCTTACTTGACTTCTTTATACCAGTTTTCCGGGGCTTCCCCGCCGGCTCCTCCGGTTGGTGGGAGGACGTCTATCCCGAGGATCTCTGTGACGAAGACCTCGCAGACGCCCTTGACGATGGAGCCCTGGGCGAGGTGCCCGCCAACGGTCGGAACGTCCCACGCGCCTCCCGTGACGAAGTGGATCGCGGGGAACGGTTCCTCCCTTCCTCCCACGATTCGCGGGTGTATGATCCCGCCCATGCTCAGGATCATGCTCAGGTTCTGCACCTCAGCCTCGGACTCGTTGTGCCAATTTTTGGGGTCCCGCGTATCCGGCGCCCACACGAGGAACCTGGCCGGCTGCAGGCCGCCCATGAAGGCGGCGTGTATCTTCGCGAACCGTATCCCCCGGTCCTTGGCGAACAGTTGGATCGCCAGATAGACATCGGCACCCGTCGTGAGCCTGATGATAAACTCCCTTCCGCGCCGAGCCTCGACAACGTGGTACTCGGTCGGGGCGCTTGCGTCCATCTCCCATCTCTGCTTCATTCTTCGTCTTCTAAGACTTCGGCCCCACGCCTCTTAAGAGTTGTCTCGGCACCGCCATTATTGATCATTCTACTCCGTATGTCCGACAAATTTTCGATCCAATCACAAAATCTAAAGCAGCGTTGGTGGACGGTTCTTGAAAAAGAGGGCGGATGCTCCCTCGAAACACGTCGCTATGATGTTTTCCTTGTTTGGCTTCTCCTTAGGGCGCCGATGAGTATGATCGCGCCGAATATGATGGCGACGACGGCCCAGAAGTTGAAGCTCAGGCCCAGCAGCTCGAACATGCCCCAGAGGACGATAATCAGTCCGAACAGGATCCCCCAAACCTGAACGCCGATGGGGACGCCGAAGCACATCCCCCTCTCGCGCTCATAGCGAGCGCGGCGGTAGTCCACGCCCGGGCGGAGTGCGGCTCCGCACTTTTTACAGAACTCGGCATCGTCCGGATTCTGCTCGCCGCAATTGGTGCAGTAGACCATTCGACACTCGATCGTTTGAGTAGGCGGCGGTGGTTAATAAGCTGTTTCGACAGCCGCCTCCAGCAGCATCGGCCTGTGAGGAATGTCCGCGGACTGGGAGCAGAACCTGATCTCCATCACCTTTCCGCATTCGGAGCACAACACGATGACTACGTCATCCTGGCGCTCCCAGTCCGGGATCCGTAGGTCCTTGGGTCTTGGGTGGAGGCAAGGCATACCTTTCCCCAACGATGCGGCATATGCCGCGGCAGAAAATTGTCCTTGATTTATAAGTCTTTTATGAATCTTAAATCCACGATCTTAGGCACAGCCCTCGATCCAGAGGATCGTGATCGCCCATTAGGGGGTCTTACGTGCTTCTACAGAATCGGGTCGCCGCCAACTCCAGTATCTTCGCTGCAGCGATGACGGAGTCCAGCTCCACGAACTCCGTGGCGGCGTGCGCCCCCTCGCCCGTAGGTCCGAAGGCGACGGACGTGGTTCCGTGTTTCCAGAGGATCTCTGAGTCCATCCAGCCGCTGCCTCCCAAGAACTCCGGCTCCTGGCCAGTGACCTCCTTGGTTGCCGCGCGTAGGATACGGCAGATCCTCTCGTTGGGGGAGACCTCCATTGGTCCTCGTACGAACGTGACTTCATAATCCGCGGCGAACTTGTGATCGGAATTCGCCACCTTGGATAGGATCGTTTTAATCTCATCATTCACATCGTTGGGCGCCTCTCCCGGGATCATCCTCCTCTCGACCTGCAACTTGCAATAGTCGGGGTAGGTGCTCAGCTCTCGGCCCCCGTGGATCGTCGAGGCGTGGATGGACGGGGAGCCCACGAGGTGGTGCACCTTCTTCTGCAGGGGACCCTCCTGGAGCTTCTCGATCTCGACGAGGACCTTGCCCATCTTCGCGATGGCGTCGACCCCGACCTGAGGCAGGCTGCCGTGGGCCGCCACGCCTCTGGTCTCGATGTCGATCCAGGCGAATCCCTTGTGCGCGATCATCACTTGAAGCTGAGTGGGCTCGCCGATTATGGCGGCATCAGCCTTGAACTCCTTCACCAGTCTTTCCGTGCCAATGCTGGCGTACTCCTCGTCGCAGACGCCCGCGACTATGATGTCTCCCTTGAGCTGGACGCCGGAGTCGACCACGGCCTTCGTCGCCGCAAGCATCGCCGCGAGGCCCCCCTTCATGTCGATGGAGCCTCGGCCGTAGAGCTTTCCATCCCTGACGACGGGGTCGAGGGGCGGTATCTCCATGTAGTCGATCCCTACCGTGTCCAGATGCCCGTTCAGCATCAGCGTGGCCCCCCCGCCGGTGCCCTTCAGGACGCCAACGACGTTCGTCCTTCCAGGCTCCACGTCCTCCACCCTTGTCTCAAGCCCGATTTTCCGCAAAAAATTGGCGACGCACTCAGCGGCCTCAGACTCGCCTGGAGCCCCAGGCACCAACGATGGATTCACCGAGTTTATCTTGACCAACCTCTTCAGAAGATCCACGGCGGCAGAACTGTCAACATCGCCATCGACGCTGTTCATACGACTTACCTTTTTATTGTTCGCACAGATGTTTTATTACTATTTATCATGAAGAATTCGATGGAATCAGGATCCCGGTTAATCGGCGGTTGGACCCGATGCCCCTTTTTTCAAGTTGTTACCATTGATGAAAACGAGGAGCATCCCTAAGATAACCAGCCCAATCGCCGAATTGAAGTAGAATGGAACCCTTAGCCAGGGATCCTGAAGCCGCCGACCTGGAAGTTCTCAAACCTATAGAGGTCATAGAAATACGTCGCTACGGTCGGGCCAATGATGTCACCGGCGTCGAAGAATGTCCTGTATAGGCCGAACAATCTGCCCCTGGCCTACAGAGGTGCCAGATCCGCCGAGTGTCCGCATCCCGGCCTGGTAGATACTCCACATTAAGTCCCTGAGGGTACTCGATAAAGAACCAAAATAGGTTCACATTCCCTAATCTTGCTCTAAACAATAATTCTAATAAAGGCCAAAGTGACGTACATAGGTTTCGAATGGCGGTCAAGAGGAGGTTTCCGTGAGGGCAGGGGATGCCGAAGCTACCGGTTATGATAGAAGCGAAGCGATGGGGCGAGAGACGATTTCGAAACTGCTGCTCCGTTTCTCAGGGCCAGCTATCATTGCCGCGGAGACAGCCGCTGGTTATAACTTGTTCGACGCTATTTGGTGCGGTCATCTTGGTACTAACGCGCTCGCCGCATTGACTGTTGCCGGCCCTCTAATGACGATATACAGGGCCGTCGGTGCGGGAATTGGGGTTGGAGCTTCGTCTTTAATCGCCAGGCATCTTGGGGCTGGAAAGAAGGAGGAAACGAACAGGGCTGCCGGCTGCAGTATCTCCTTCTTCTTTATGGTAAGTGGTCTGGTGACCATTATCTGTTTAATGAATCTGGAGACTTTGCTGCGACTATTTGGCGCTGATGACTCGGTTCTGCCTTTTGCCAATAGCTACATGTTTGTTGAAACATGCTCCATAGCTGTGGACTTCTTTTTGGTTGTTCTTGTTGAGCTTGTCAGGGTAGGGGGAAGCCCGACGCTCGCCAGCGCCAGCATGATTACCGCCTCCGTAACGGACCTTATCTGGAGTCCAATCCTGGTATTTGGTATTGGGCCGTTTCCAACCCTCGGTATGGCTGGAGCTGCGCTTGGAACCACAATAGGCCGGGGTATCGGAGTATCCATTCTCCTTATCTATATAGGCTTAGGCAAGTCAATATATCAATTCAAACCCAGTTATTTCCTGCCAAATCTTAGGACAGTGACTGAGATCTACGGCGTAGGG